>WBZO01000577.1_pt1 | contig 72999 bp, 58 predicted proteins | sample 5204261 | NCBI WGS metagenome assembly WBZO01 (sample SAMN12412400, study PRJNA552823) | activated sludge metagenome | isolation source: activated sludge from anammox sidestream of wastewater treatment plant... | place: USA: North Carolina | collected 2017-09
TGAAAGCCATGTTGGTCACCACGAAACGACGCTTGAAACATTCGCAAGAATTGTTGTGGTCGTGCATCTATGCTTCGGACTTGCCCTGGTAGATGCGTGTTCCATTACTTGTGCAAAACTCAATAATGCCGATTTTTGTGCGTCTTGCCAATTACGCAAGCGCCAAGCAGTCTTTACGCGAATACATCCTCGGCGCCTTTGGCGATGTCGGTGCGCCAAAGGAGGCGGTCGCGCAAATCTTGGAGGAGGCATTGAGTCAAGGCGGGGCGTTGATCTTGCTCGATGGTTTGGATGAAGTGATGGACGATCGCGCAGGGGTGATTCGAGAAATTGAAAATTTCAATGCGGGGTTGGAGAAGGGCAATCAGGTTCTGGTAACGAGTCGCAGGTCAAGTTATTCGTATGCGCTTGGTGGGGCGTTCAAAGGATTTGACCTGAATAATTTGGAGCAGGACCAAATTCGTAAGTTTTTGCAAGATTGGAATTTTGCGCTTGAAAAGCAAGCGCTTCAAGAAAATGGCGAAACGTTTCAATCCGAACAAGAGAAGGCGCAAGCAATTCAAGAACGCGCGCAAAAGCAATTTGCCAGCATCGCCGAAAAATTGGAGACGAACGTCGGCGCGCAAAACTTGGCGAAAAATCCGCTGACACTGCGAATGTTAGCCGAAGCCTATCGCTGGCAAGGGGAACTACCGAACCGCCGCGTTGATTTGTACACTCTCATCGTCAAACGCTCGCTTGAATTTTGGGAAGTCGAGGTCGCAGGCGTCCCCCGCGAGAAAATTGTTACGTATGACGAAGCGCTTGACCTTTTATGCCCACTCGCTTTTTGGATGCATTCAGAAAAAGAATCTCCAAGCGAATCTGAAATCAAGAACCAACTCAAAACGGTGTTGAAAGCAACCCCTGACCGAATCACTCCAACCGAGAGTATCTCAAAGACAGTGGATGATTTTTGGACGCGCGTGCGCGAGCGCACAGGGCTTTTTATTCAAGACACGCCGAATCATTATCGTTTCGTTCATGATACGTTCCGAGAATTTTTTGCGGGTTTGTATTTGGTCCAAGACCGCGCCCAAGCCGCGCAGCGAATTTACGCGCATCGTCATCAAGCGCGTTGGGAAGAACCGATCTTGCTCGGAATTTCTTTTGTGAGTACCGATGAATCTGAATTTGCGAGTGAGTTGATTCGCACGGCGATTTTGGCGGAAGGGGAAGAGGCGAAGCGGCGGGGCTATGAATCGAGTCGGTATGAGGATGTGCTGCATCGGGATTTTTTCTTTGCGGTGCGGTGTGTTGCGGATGGCGCGAAAATAGATCAAGCGCTGATGAAAGAACTTGCTGAACAACTTGTAGATTTTTGGTTCGAGTATGGAGAATGGGGAGATATAGGTGTAAAACCTGTTCAACGGTTGGACTGGAGTAGTTTGAGTAGCTTGGAAAACGCAGTCAGATTCGCGTTAGCCAGTGTGCGCGAGACTGAAACCGCAGAGCAAGTCCGCGCGCTCCTTCTCACTGAACTCGAAAATAGTATTGAAGGGCAATCCCGTCGTGGAACCAGAAGGGCGACTAATGAGCTCGAATATTTTATCCAGCTAGACCTATATGGCACTATAAAAATCAGGCGCCCATATGAAGGGCTTAAAATGCTTGGATTGGAATGTACGCCGCCACTCATCAAATTCTTTATGCAATTGCGGCAACACGCGAATTCCGCATTCTATGAATTGGGCGGCACTGTAATTGAAGATATGGCAAGGAAAAAAGAGGCGATGATGCCCGCGCTTGAGGAGATGTTAAACGGTAATAGGGAATCCAAACTATTTGCCGCGATTCTTCTTGGAGAGTATGGAGTAACCACGCCCGAAGCAGTGCAAACCCTGTGCGGTTATATTCTAGAAAAGGATTCACCAGAAGATAAATCCGAAGGCGACCCATCTAACCCTGATTTTGTATTGCAAGACCGCAAGAGCCGCGTTCGTGACAGAAAACAAACGATGCAAAACCGCGCGTTAAATGCTTTGCTGGAGATAAAAGAACCCACAAGCAGTTGCACAAAATCAAGCATTGCAGCAGTTCTGTGGTCACACGTCGAACAAGCAAATAGACAAATCGAATCTCTTTTTGTGTCGCGCGCTGACAACCTCGTGAATCAAGTGGGTTTTCGTGCATTTGACTACGAATTGCACGACCTAAATCAAGAACTTTACCCGTATGACCAAATGAGACTCACCGCCGCTTTTCTCCTATGTCGGTTGGATGAATCTCCCGAAGCATTAAATATTTTGCGGCAAGCCATTTTGAAACCGATAAGCCATTCGCTCGCGCTCTATGCCGCGCGCAGACTTGCGTCAATCCGAGATGGAGTCTCGGACGAAATTATTGACTGGGCGTTGCAGTTGTCGGAAAGTAGCAGTTTGAGAACAAAATCATTTTCGATTAACTTGCTCAAAGATTTGCAATGTAAGCAGCCCGCTATTTACGCGCGACTCATCAGTTTTCTCGATATCAAGTACGATGAAATTAAAGAAGAAGAATCTTTTTGGGGGACGCGCTATGATGTGGAGGATATTCGTAAAAGAGCAATCGAGACGCTTTATACGCTGGGAGACATCCCAGTCGAGTATCTGCCCAAGATATTAGAATTAATCAAGGTTGAACCATCCGAACGAACGGATGAACATATTCGGTGGCAATGCGTCAAAATCTTGGCAGATACCAAAATTGATATGCCCTTATCAACGCATCTCGAGATTGCGGAAGCGTTGTTTTATCTGTTCCGCGTTTTGGACCCAGAAAGAGACATTCTTAAAAAAGCAGAAGAAGTTTTGGGATGTATAGCTTTAACACCTGATGTGATGCGCCTTATGCTGGAAACCCTGAAAGCCAAGTGGGGACGTCTGAACAATGGCATTGATTGGGCAATACGGCATCATTTGGGAAAGGGGAACAGGATTATTGACCCCGACTCTGGGCTTGGGGGGTTTGTTTATGAACTTGAATTTCCAAGTGAGACAATTCAAATTTTGCTAGAAGCATTGTGCGATACAAATCCACACGTCAATGAAATCGCGGGGATAGCGCTTGGTCACGGACAAGGAAAATCCGTTGAACTTGTCTCGGGCTTGCGCGAATTGCTCAAGCATCCAGACGCATGGGTGCGTTATCGTGCAATGGACAGATTGGTGCGGCTCGAATACAAAGAATACGATGTTGTTGAAACGTGGCTAGATTTGCTCAAGTTTGACGATGAAGAATTGCGTGTAAAAACAGCAGAGCTGGCTGGTCAACTTCCAGCGCTTCCCGTTGTCAAAGAAGCTATCCTATTTGCTGTACGTAATGATACATCACCGATGGTCAGAGCCGAATTGCTTGGGCGTCCGTTCGAAGAACAATACGATGCAATTCCAGAATTAAAGATTGTAGTAGCACAAGCGGTCAACGACCCAAGTCCTCTTGTTCGATCTGCTGCGCTTCTAAACGTGAAATACCGTCCTTGGCTTTTTAATGACCAAAAAAGAATTTTGGAAATCATCTCCAACCCTGACCCCCTTGTCAATGAATTCAAGGCGAGTCTGGATGCTCTCCCTGAAGAGGAACGATCAGAAATCACATCTGAAATAGATATGGAGCAAGAAAGAATTGAATTCAGACAACGTGCAATTCAGGAGCTTGGAAAGAAAGAGAATCTGGATCGTGGCACGCTTGAGTTGCTATTTTCTTTGCTTGATGATCCAAGTGGTGAGATTCGAGCCAGCGCATCTGAATCTATTACGAAGCTATTCATACGGTTTCCAAAAGAATTTGTGCAGGAACGAGAGGAATTCGCAAATTATCTCTACGGAAGGATCAAGAATTCAGGGAGCGAAGCGTTAGGTATTATGGGTCTCTCCGGTGATACATGGGGCGCGCTGTGGGCTATCGCAAACACGCTTCCCGCAGAGAACGACAAACGCGATATAGTTTGACCCATCGTCCATCTTTAGTTAAAATTAGCCAATCTTGTCCAATCGAGGAGTGTGTCTCATGCTCAAAACCAAACCCACCATCCGCATCGTTTCCGCCACCGAAGCGAAAAACAAGTTCGGCGCGATCATCAAGTCCGCGTATGCGTCCGACGAACATCTCATCGTCGAGAAAAGCGGCATCCCCGTCGTCGCCATTATTCCGATGGCGGATTATCAGCAGTTGGTGAATCAACGCGTTACGGACGCTGACACGCGCGCGCGCGTCGAACAAGAAAAAAAACGCGCAGAGGCGGGACGCGACCTGCAAGAATTTCTAGCGCGCGTTCATGCGACGATGCCCGATATTCCACCCGAAGAAGAAGAAGAAGTGGAGCGCATGATTCAACGCGAAGTGGACGCGGTGCGGCGCGCCCGCGCGCGAAAAATGCTCCGCGAAGCGCGTGCTCCGTATAAAAAGCCGTCAAAAGCAAGGACAAAGCGATGACTAAAGCCGTCCTTGACACCAATGTCTTTGTCAGCGCATTGATAAACTCAAAAGGCAAGCCCGCGCAAATTGTCGCGCACGCGTCAGAAGGCAGGTTTGTTCTCTTGCTGTGCGATGAAATCATTAAAGAGATTGACGTAGCGTTGCATCGCAAGCACATTCAAAAGCGATTTCATCCCTCCGAAGATACAATTGACGCATTTCTGGAAAAGATTCGGCGTTTGGGCAAGTTTGTCGAGATTACAGAAATCGAGAATCTCATTCCGCAGGATCCACCGGACAACGTCGTTCTCGCTTGCGCGGTTGAAGGCGACGCGGATTATCTCGTCTCGGGCAATTTGCATTTCCTCAACCTCAAAGAATATCGCAGCGTTAAAATGACAACGCCCGCGCAATTTCTTGAAATCCTCAAAACAATCGCGGCATGAACAATAAACTCGCTATCGTCCAATCCATTTATCTCTATCCCGTCAAATCCATGCGCGGCGTCGCGGTCAATCAAGCGCACTTGTCGTTCAATGGCTTTGTCGGCGATCGGCGCTATGCGTTCGTACAACAAGCGCTTGCGGCGACGGATGGTTTCCCGTGGCTGACCGGACGCGAGAAACCAAAAATGATTTTGTACGCGCCGCGTTTTTTGCGCCAACCGACGGCGGAAGATTGGGATGCGCCGATTGTGGTACAAACGCCGCAAGGTCAAGAATTGGAAATTGGAGATTCGAGGTTGGAGCAAGAGCTTGGCGCGTTGTTCGGGCATCCGCTGTTTCTGTTCAAAACCAAACGCGGCAATTTTGATTCGCAGCACGTTTCGCTTTTCAGTCTCGCCTCGCTCCGCGACCTGGAAAACGAGAGCGCCGGCGCGATTGACCATCGCCAATTCCGCGCGAATTTGTACATTGAACCAGTGGGCGATCCGTTCATCGAAGACGAATGGGTGGGACGCGTCCTACAAATCGGCGAACACGCGCGCGTGGGCGTGACGAAAAAAGATTCGCGCTGCATGATGGTCAATCTCGACCCCGCGACCGCGAAACAAAACCCCGCCGTGCTGCAAACGGTGGCGCGTTATCACGACGGCTGCGTGGGGATTTACGCCAATGTGCTTGCGCCGGGCGTCGTGCGCGTCGGGGATGTAATTCAGTTTGCGTGAAAAAATTGGACGACAATGGAATCAAATTTATAAAAAAATTGGGCGGCAGCGGAACCAGGTTCCGCTGCCGCGCAATTTACGCCATCGCCGCTTGGCTCGTTCTTAGACGTTCCCCGTACTGTCGTTCGTAATACTCGCGGTATTCGCCGCTTTTGATTTTTTGCCACCACCACGCGTTGTTTTCGTACCAGCGAATCGTTTCGGTCAACGCTTGCTCAAAAGAATGACGCGGCTGCCAACCGAGCGCGTTGATTTTTTCCAACGAAAGCGAATAACGCCGGTCGTGTCCCGAACGGTCGGCGACGCGGCGCACGAGGTCGCCCGGTTTGTCGAGCGTGTCCAAAATAATTTTCACGACCTCGATATTCTCGCGCTCGTTGTCGCCGCCCACGTTGTACGCTTCGCCGATTTTGCCGTGATGCAAAACCAAGTCCACCGCTTCGCAATGGTCGGTCACATACAACCAATCGCGCACCTGTTTCCCGTCGCCGTACAAAGGCAGCGGTTGATTTTCCAGCGCGTTGGTCACAAAGAGCGGCACCGCTTTCTCGGGATACTGATACGGTCCAATCGTATTCGAGCCGCGCGTGATGGTCGTCGGCACGCCGTGCGTCACATAGTACGCGTACGTCATCAAATCGCCGCTCGCTTTGGACGCGGCATAGGGCGAGCGCGGAATTAACGGGTCGGTCTCGCGCGCGGGTTTATCCACCCAACCGTAAATTTCATCCGTGCTGATTTGGTGATAGCGCGCCACGCCCAATTCTTTTGCCGCTTCCAACAGCGTACAAGTACCTGCGACGTTCGTGCGGAGAAACGCGTCCGCGTCGAGAATGGAACGGTCCACGTGCGACTCGGCGGCGAAATTGACGATGGCGTCAATGCGATATTTTCGCAGCGCCGCGCGCACTGCCGCCGCGTCGCAAATATCGCCTTGTACGAACGCGAAACGCGCGTCGTCCGCCACCGCGCGCAAATTATCCAGATTGCCCGCGTACGTCAGTTTGTCGAAAACCACGATGCGATACTGCGGATATTTTTGCAGCATATAGCGCGTAAAATTCGAGCCGATAAAACCCGCGCCGCCCGTGACCAAAAAATTTTTCATGCTCGTGTCCCTATATTTGCACGCGCTGTCCGCGCTGCGCCGTCGCGTCTTTGCGTAAATCTACAATGTCTTCGGCGGTGAGTTGATACGTCTCGCGCTCGCCCATGCGCGAACCGCCGGCGATGACGCCTTGTACAATCAAGCCGTCGTCGGTTTCAAAAATGCGCGGCTCGATGATATTGTGCGTGTCCAGATAGCGCCCGATGACGCGCAAAATTTCGGAATAACTGAGCGGCTGATTGTTGATTTGTGGTCGCACCATCGTCGTCTCGCTTTCAACGTCGGAACGGACTGCGCTTGGGATTGCCGGTTTCAATCAGCAAGCGCAATTCATCGCCCGCAAAAACAAAAGTATCCAATCGGCGCCGATAGCCAGTGGGCGTCTCGAAAACGGTAACGCCGGTCACGATGACGCCTTCTTCATATTCCATCACGCAAACGTCGTGAAGCTTTTTGGACGTGACAAATTTGCCGACGGCGGAAAATAAATCGGCGTAGCTAACGCCTTTGAGCGCTGGACTTGGCATGGCTTGCGTCCTTTATGCAAAGCAGAATCTATGTTAAATGCCGACTTGGGAAAAATCGCCCAACATCAGGTGAACGGTTTTCGCGGGCCCCTCGGCGCGCTGGATTTGCACGTTGCGCCCGATCAGAGAATCGGCGACGCGCGTACCCAAATTTTCCAGACGGCTATTTTCCAAGACGATGCTGTGTTCGATTTCACAGTTCCGCACGACGCAATCGCAATGAATCGCCGTGTACGGACCGACGAACGCGTTTTCGACCAGAGTGTTTTTGCCAATGATGGCGGGACCCCGAATTTTGGAATTGACGACGCGCGCGCCCGCTTCCAAAATCACGCGCCCTTCCAAAAACGAATTTTCGACGCTGCCCTCGATTTTGCCGGGCATCACGTCCAACACGAGCCGATTCGCTTCGAGCATATCGCCCATGCGTCCGGTATCCACCCATGCATCCGTGAGTTTGTGCGCGCGCACGTTCAACCCTTGATCCACCAGATATTGAATCGTATCGGTGATTTCCAATTCGCCGCGCGCGGACGGTTGGATGTGATTCACCGCCTCGAACACGCTCGGCCCGAACATATAAATTCCAATCACGGCGTACGGCGAAATAAATTGTTTGGGTTTTTCGACCACGCGCTGCACGCGCCCCTCGGCGTCCAAAACCGCGACGCCCATCGAGCTGGGGTCCGCCATTTCGTACAAAATAATTTGCGCGTCCATCGCCTGCGCGCGAAACGCGTCCACCTGCGGCACGATGCCGCCGCGAATAAAATTATCGCCCAAAAATAAAATGAACGGGTCGGCGCCGATAAAAGGTTGGGCGATTTTGATCGCGTGCGCGATGCCGAGCGGCTGCGGCTGCAAAATGTACGTGAGGCGCGCGCCGAACCGCGAGCCGTCGCCCGTTTCCTGCCGCACCTGTTCGCCGGTTTCGGGCGAAATGACGATGCCGATTTCGGTCACGCCCGCTTCCGCCAAATCTTCGAGCGCGTAAAACAGGACCGGTTTATTGGCGACCGGCACGAGTTGTTTCGCGCCGGTGTACGTGAGCGGACGCAAGCGCGTGCCTTTGCCGCCCGAGAGAACGAGACCTTTCATGGCAATTTACGATTGATGATTTTTGATTGAACGCGCGCGCCGCCGAAAGCAAAAATCAGCCATTCTCCGCGTAATAATACGACGCGCCTTTTTCGGCTTGGACGTTATTGACGACGACGCCGAGAATGCGCGCGTTGATTTTTTCGAGCTGCGCTTGGGCTTTTTTCGCGTTCTCGCGTTTGGTTTTGCCCGCGCTGACCACGAGCAAAACGCCGTCCACTTTGCCCGCCAGGACCGCCGCGTCGGTGACGGCTAAAACCGGCGGCGCGTCCAACAACACCATATCGGCTCGGTCCAACAGCGCGGCGAGAATTTCGCTCATGCGTTTCGAGCCGAGAATTTCGGCGGGGTTCGGCGGCAATTGTCCGCTCGTCAATATCTGCAAATTCGGCACGCCGCTGTCTTGCAAGGGCGGCTGCGCGAGCGCCGCGTCGTCGCGCGCCATGTCGGTGAGGCCCGCGTGATCTTTTAAACCAAAAAGTTGGCGCTGCGTCGGACGGCGCAAATCGGCGTCAACCAAAACGACGCGCTTGCCGCTTTGCGCGACGGTGACGGCGAGATTCGCCAGCGTGGTGGATTTGCCTTCTTCCGCGCCGGCGGACGTGACGAGCAGCGTCCGCAGCGTTTTATCGAGATTGGAAAATTCCAGATTCGTTCGCAGCGTGCGATACGCTTCGGCGATGGGCGAACGCGGATTTGAAATCGTAACGAGGGCGTTGGTCATTTTTCCCTTTCACGCGTTTGACGAAGCGGTTTGTTTCGCCGCCGCCGCTTGCTTGCTGCGCGCGGCGGACGTTTTGACGCCGGGAATCGCGCCGAGTACGGTCAGATGCAGCAAACGCTCGACATCTTCCGGTTTGCGAATGTAACCGGATTGAATGTACTCGATGATAAAAATCGCCAACACGCCCGCGAGGACGCCGAGAATCGCGCCCGCGAGCACGTTGATCGTCGTCTTGGGCGAAAATTTATCGGGCGGCGACGCATTGTCGAGAATGTTGACGAGGATGCGATCATTTTGGTCCATTTGCAAATTTTCTTGCTGGTGCAAAATGACAAAATCTTCGGCGAGCGTTTGCGCCATGCGCGGGACCATTTGCTCGTTCGGATTTTTGACCGCAATCGTTACCGTGCCGTCGGCTTCGTCGCTGCTGACTTCGACGCCGCTCAAAAATTTTTCGGGCGCGATATCCAGTTGCAATTGGTCAATGACTTGCTGCGCGATGGTTTTGGTTTGCAGCTGTTTGGCGTATTGGCGCAAAGAATTTTTGATTGCCAAACCCTGACCGTAATCGGACGAGCGCGACGGTTTCGCCAGCAAAATAATCGTAGAGCGATAGACCGGCGTCTGGATGCGGCTGAACGCCAAAGCGGCGAGCGCGCCGACGATGGCGACGACTAGCACAATCCAACCGCGCCGCAGCAGCACACGACCATATTCTCGTAAATCCATTTTGCAAACGCTCCTTTCAAACGGGCAGCTATCTTAGCAGAGCGAATCGCATAGCGCAAATCGCCTCGCGCGCGATGCCTCGCCCATTCCGCCCGCTTCATTTCCGATCCGGTATTTCTCCCAACACCGCCCAACCCATTTTTTCCAGCTCGCGCGCGCCGCGCACGGAATCGTCCAAATAATCCAGGATAAAAATCAAGACGATGCCCGCCGCAAACGCAATCGCCGCGCGGATAAAAATATCGAGCCGTTCGCGCAAACCGGGCGTGACGGCGGCTACAGTCGGTTCGTCCAAAATCGTAACCGTCGCGCCTTGCGCGCCCATTTGAGCAAAGTACTTGGCGTTATGTTCCGCCAACGCCTTGACCGCCGCGTCCGCAATGCGTTTCGCCTGTTCCGGGTCGCGCCACGTAATCGCGAGCGACATGATGCGGCGCTGTTTTTCCACCGCGCCCGAGATATTCGCTTTGCTGATTTGCAGCTGCGGGTCGTTCAAAACCGCGTTCACGTCGCGCGCAAACAAATCGCTGCGAATCACTTCGACGAAATCGTCGCGGATGTATTCCGACGCTTGCGCGCCGGTGAGCGCGGGATCAACGCCGTTCAAAGGACGGTCGGCGGAAACGCTGATGGTAAAACGCGTGGACGCCACAAACGTCGGCGGCGGAGTTTGCGCGGTGAGCCAAGTCAGGGCGACGGTGAGAACCGTCAGAATAACGGGGACATACCATCGGGCGCGAATAATGCGCCAGTATTCACGGATTTCGATCATGGAACTGCTTACGCGGTCGCGCGGCTTGCGGCGCAACAGGACGAGTATAACAAACCCATTCTTTTGGCGCAAATAGCGGGCGCGCTCATTCGGTTCAATACGCGCCCGAACAGCGCCACTTTTTTTCCGCCGAAGTATAGCGGCAGACGTTCATGCCGGGACCGTAATAGGCGAAAAATAGGGTATAACCGCCGCCGCCGTTCAACTGCGTATAACCAAAATCAATTTCGGGCGGTTTCGCCGTTTCAAAATCAGGCGCCAGCTCTTGCAGCGTCGCCGGATATTTCCCTTGCGCCGCAAAAGCCGTCTCTAATTTTGCAATCAAGGGCGCGGCGAACGCGTACCCTTTTTCAGCCGTCGCGCCTTTGCCCGGCGGTTCGTCCTGACAACCGACGACCAGCAGGACGCCAAGCAAGGCGCCCAATAGGATGAGCGTTTTCATTGCATGTTCGCTTGCGCGCTCCGAATACACGCAGCCAACGCGTCTTGGAATACGCGCGTATCAAATTTTTCCGCATGCGCGCGTATGGCGGCGGCATCGAACGCGCGCGCGTCGAAATCGCGCAAACGTTCCGCCAGCGCGTCGGCGGTGGGCGCGTAAAACAAAACGCCGTTCTTGCCCGGTTCAATCGTATCGAGCGCGCCGCCGCCGCCAAACGCAATCACGGGCCGCCCCGCCGCGTTCGCTTCCAACGGCGTAATGCCAAAATCTTCTTGGCCCGGAAAGACGAACGCGCGACAGCGCGCCATCAAATCCAAGCGTTCCGCGTCGGACACGCGTCCCAAAAATTTCACGTTCGGCTGCGCCAACGCTTGCAAACGCGCGCGGTCGCGTCCGTCGCCCGCAATGACGAGCGGCAAACCGACGCGATTGAACGCCTCGACGGCAATGTCAATGCGTTTGTACGGAATGAGGCGCGAGACAATCAAAAAATAATCGCCGACCTGTTCCGGTGCAACCGGATGAAACGCGTTCACGTCCACCGGCGGATAAATCAATTGCGAAGCGCGTCCGTAACACGCGCGAATGCGCGCTTGGACTGTGCGCGAGATCGAAATGAATTCATCCACGCGCGCGGCGGCGCGGAGGTCCCAATCGCGCAGCCACGACACGAGCGCGGGCAGCAGCGCGCGCGTGACGCCGTTCACCGCTTCGTTCTGCACGTATTCATCGTACTGCCAGAGAAATCGCGCGGGCGTCAAACAATAACAGAGATGCCGCGCGCCGGGCGCTTTTTTCACGCCGTGCGCGAACGCGCTCGTGACGCTGAGAATCACGTCGTACCCGCGCAAATCGAACGCTTCAAACGCGTAACGATACAACGGCAAAAATTTTTGATGATGGCGATAGACCAGCGGCAAACGATTCATGAACGACACGCGAATGTCCCACGCGCGATACGCGCGCGGCATCGCCGCCGGATCGTACATGGAAGTGTACACCGGCGCGTCGGGGAACAGCGCGTGCGCGGCTTCCAGCACGCGCTCGGCGCCGCCGTATTGATTCAGCCAACTGACGACCAGAGCAAGTTTCAATGGAACAAACGGCGCGCCATACACTGCGCGAGTGTACGGCGCGCGCGTAACGATAACACAAGCCGCCAAAAGAAGAAAATACGTTGAACGCGCGAAAGGTCAAGCGAAAATTACGGCGGGGTCCAGAATGGGGATGGACGCGGCGCGCACCGCGAACGGATAATTGAGCAGCGCCTTGCCCAACAATTCGTCCACGCAAAACGCAACGCCCGGCGGCTCTGCCAATTCCACCAACGAAACGCCGGCGGGATTGCTCAAGCGCGCGGCGAAAATCGGTTCGAGCGAATCCACGTCGAAAATATATTCTTGATTCAAACTGCCGTCTTTGAGACGCTTGGCGATTTCGGACGCCAGCCACACGCGCGTCTCTTTGACGCTCGTCGTCGGAATCGCATAAACGTTCGCGGCGCGGCGCGCCAATTCCACTTCGATCAAACCCACGAGGCGCGGCACGTCGAGCGTCAAGACGCTGCCGCGTCCGAGTTCCGTGCGAATCTCGATGCTGCCGCCGACGGCTTGCAGCCGCTCATGCACAACGCTCATACCAATTCCGCGCCCCGCGTGCTGCGTGACGGTATGCGACATGGAAAAATTCGGCAGCAGAATCAAACGCAGCGCGGCGTGCGCGTTCATGCTGCGGCGTTGTTCGCGCGTGATGAGCCCTTGCGCGTATGCGGCTTGCAAAATCGCACCCGCGTCCATGCCGCGCCCGTCGTCGCCGACTTGGATTAGCACGCGGTCGCCGCTGCGCTGCGCGCGCAGCGTAACCGTCGCCGTCGCGTCTTTTTCCGCCCACGTGCGTTCGGCGGGCATTTCGACGCCGTGCGTTATGGCGTTACGCAGCAGATGCAATAGCGGCTCGTTCAATTCGTCGAGCATGGCATGACACAATTCTACGTCCGCGCCCTGCGTCACCACGCGCACGGTTTTATTTTGCTGCCGCGCCAATTCGTACAAGACGCGCGCATAACGGTCAAACACGGGTCCGATGGACGACATGTTCAATTGCCACGTCAGGCGGCGCACTTGGCTCACCAGTTCGCGTTGATTGCGAACTGCCGCGTCGGCGTTGACGCTCTTGCTTTGCAGCGCGGCGTGTTCCAAGAGATTGCTGCTCACCGCGAGTTCCGCCACGATTTCGAGCAAGAGATTCAAATCTTGCTGGCGCACGCGCACATCCGTCGCCAAATAATTGAGCGTCGAAGTAAAGGTTTCGGCGGGCGCGAGCGTTTCCGCCGCCTGCAAAATCGCGCCGGTTTCCGCGCGCCGCAAACGCACATTGATATCTTCGGCGGCGTTTTTCAAAAGGCGCAGGGTGATTTCGCTGGGGCCCTCCGAGTTGCGCGTGCGCGCGAGCAAATCTTCGAGCGCGTGCGCGGCGCGCGTCAATTCGCCATAGCCCATCGTGGCGGACATGGCTTTGAGCGTATGCGCCACGCGAAAGGCGTGATTCAATTCGCTGCGGTCTTGGGGATTATCCGCCAGCGCGTCCAAATGCCGATTCAACGCGGCAAGTTGTTCTTGCGCTTCGGCAAAATAGAGCGAACGATATTTTTCGAGGTCAATGGACATAAAACAGGACCGAACGCCGAGGGCTGCGGGCAGAATCGGAATGGCATAATCCGCTATTGTCTCAATCCCATGACCTCAGCGCTCAGCGCGTGCGGCGGTCGCGCGCCCAGTTTCCTCCGCCTTGCGTTTTGAGATAACGCATCACTTCGGCGAGCAGGTCGCTGACTTGGATATAGTTGATGAGGACGCGGCGGTCATTGCTCACCATCGCGGCGGAGAGGGTCATCAACGGCGCGGGGCGTTGTTCGCCGCGGCGGTCCTCGACCAAAATATGTTTGCGCGCCAAATCTTCCGGCGCGTAAAATTGTTCGCGCATTTCGCGGAACCGTTCGACGACGGTCTGCGCGAACGTTTCGGCGGTTTCGGGCGCGAGGACGGCGATAAAATCATCGCCGCCGAGATGCGCGACAAAACCGCCTTGCGCCGGCAGCATTTCGACCAGCAGGCGCGCGATTTGGAGCAACACCTGGTCTCCCGCCGCGTGGCCGTACGCTTGATTGAACGGACGAAAATGGTCCAGGTCGGCATACACGACCGCCGTCGGTTGATTTTGCGCCAGACGCGCGTTGATTTGGCGATGCAGGTACGGCGCCGCCGGCAGTTTGGTCAGCGAATTGAATTGATAACTGCGCCGCAAAAGCGCCTCCACATGCGCCGCCAAATCTTCGGGCTGGAACGGTTTGCCCAAATGCGCGTCGGCGCCTTGATGCAAAGATTGCGCGGCGGAAGGTTTATCGTCCTGCCCGCTCAAAATCAAGATGGGAATGTGATGCGTGAACGGGTCGCTTTTGAGACGGCGAATCACTTCCGTTCCGTTCAGGTCCGGCATCAACGTATCCAGCACGACCAAGTCCGGGCTTTCGCTGTTGACCAAATCGAGCGCGCGCAAACCGTTTTCGGCTTGGACGGTGGCGTAACCGCTTTTCGCCAAAATATCCGACGCGAGGGTGCGATGCAGACGCGAATCGTCCACAATCAAAATTTTTTCGCGCAGCCGGTTGCCGACTTTTTCCATAGGTTTCTCGAACGATTATATCATTACGGGCGGCGCGCGGGCAATAGGAAATAAAGAAAAAAAACCTCAAAGAGGATTACTCTTTGAGGTCAGTTTTACTGCGGGTTGAGATTGTACGTCAGCGCCGTAATGCGCCAGCCGTCGGGAGCTTTGACGAACGCCCATTGATTGCAGTTTTGACAATTGGTCCTGCCGATTTTTACGCTGCTCGTCGCGGTCGCGTTGTTGCCGTTGATGGCGACTTGAATATCGGGATGTTCGCAAAAGGTTGGATTGGACGGGAAAATTAAATTGACGTACCGGTCGCGCAACGCGTCCCAGCCCTTCCACGTCACATCGTCGCCGGTGTTGCCTTGCGTATGATTGGCGTCGGTCACAATGCCATTGTCCGCCCACATGGCTTGGAGGCGGTCCACGTCTTGCTGGACGACGGCTTCACATTCGGCGTTAATCAGTTGACGAATCGCTTCTTCGTCGGAGGCGGGAACGGGCGTCGGCGTGCGCGGAATGTTGGCGCCGCCCGGCGCATTGGTCGGCGGCGGCGGCGCGGTTTGTGAACAAGCGACGACGACTACGAGCAACAAACTGAGCGCGAGCGCGATTTTAGCGGAAAAGCGGTTATGAAACATACTTGCTTTCTTTCTCCTTTTTCAATGGCGGTATGCTGCGTTGTGCGTAAAATCCGCAGTCTAAAATCCGGCGGCAATGAACGCGGCGCCAATGCAGCGCAAACTGCGTTTGCAAAGATTCCCTTGCCATCCGTGTTCTAACCTCAGTGCGCGAAATTACACACTTGCGGGATACTGTCTTGTTCGATTATAGCGGAGGGTTTTGTGCGTTTGAATTTCTAGTTATTGACACAATAACGCCATCACCGCAGAGCTCACTTGCCGGGTGATGGCGCGTTTATTCTAGCGCCGCTTGAAAATATCGCAAAAAATGAGGCGCGACGATTTTTGATGCCCAGCGGCGCTAAAGCGTTAGGCGCGCGACACGCAAATCATTTTGACCGCCTCTGCCAGGTCGTCGGTCACCTGCCAAATTTTCAAATCCTCCGGCGAGACGGTGCGCCATTGCGCGATCAAGTGATTGCGCGTCCAATCCAACAGCGGCTGCCAAAATTCGCGCCCAATCAATACAATCGGCACGTCGCGGTCGGCTTTGCCGGTCTGGATGAGCGTCGTTATCGTGAACAATTCGTCGAGCGTGCCGAAACCGCCGGGAAAAAAAACATACGCCATCGCGGAATAATCGAGCATAAATTTGCGCGCCAAGAAATAGTTAAAGCCGATGCCCTGTTTGACGTACGGATTGAACGCTTGCTCCAACGGCAGTTCGATATTCAGTCCGACGCTTTTGCCGCCGGCTTCGAACGCGCCGCGATTGCCCGCTTCCATGATGCCGGGCCCGCCGCCGGTCACAATCGTAAAACCGCGTTTGGACAAACGCTGCGCGAGGTCGCGCGCAATTTGATAATACTTGGCGCCCGGACGCAAGCGCGCCGAGCCAAAAAAAGTGACCGTGTTTTCGAGATTGGACAGAAACTCAAAGCCCTGTACAAACTCGGACATGATGCGGAACACGCGCCACGAGATATTGCCGTCGCTTTCGGCAAAGGTCATTTGTTTTTGTTGAATCGCCGAAGCGCCGCGCGGCGGGCGAATATCGCCGATGGTTTCAAATTCGGAAAGATCGCGCGCGACGCGCTTGGGCAGCCGCGCGCGCGGTTTACGCGCGGCAGATTTCGTTGGGGCTTTGGTTTTTCGAGCGGTCATGGATGAATTCAAAAACCTCTTTTTTTCTCTCGGATATAGACCATCGAATTGAATTCGACGGCATAACAAAGCGGCAAACCATCGAATTGAATTCGACGGCATAACAAAGCGTTCAAAAAAACACGGCAAGCCCGCGCTGTTTTTTCTAAATCTTTGTTCAAACGTTGAATTCTATTCAACGGCAAACTATCGAATTGAATTCGACGGCAGAACAAAGCGTCCCAAAAAACACGGCAAGCCCGCGCTGCTTTTTCCAAACCTTTGTTCAAACGTTGAATCCCTGTTTTTTCCAAACCTTTGTTCAAACGTTGAATTCTATTCAACGGCAAACTATGCGCGCCGCCGCGTTGTCGAGGAAACAACGGTCATGAAAAATCGCTCTTTAATCTTTTAGGAAAAGCGCTATACTATGGTCAGCGGTAAAAGTAAAGCCAAGGAGCGATTGGGCAGCTGGTCTGTTCACCGAGTTCTGGAATCCTAGGTCTCTGGAATTCAAAGCAGTCCCCTTGGGGTTTTACCGCTTTTTGCTATATGCAATCAAAATCGTTTGACCCATTTCCCTTTTAACTCTTTCCAAGCAATTCGCATTTCCATAATCTTTTGACTCTCAATTTGCTCTGCATATTCAGCGTTTTTCGTTCACCATGCTTGGCGTAAAACGCGCCCGCCACAAAATCTGCCAGCTGCGCAAGCGGCGTCGCGTGACTGTCTGCAAGGCGCGGTTGCTCTGACAAATCCAACCCATCAACAAGCAACGATACAAAACGTTCGCGGTCATTGCGATTGGAAAAATGTCCATCAAGGATGATCTCGAGATTCGCCGCGCCAAAATAGTTTTGCGCCATAGCAATTGCTTTTGCCATGAGCGCCGCATAATTCTCCGGCGTATCTCCAATCATTTGCTTTGCCTTATCCACAATCAAAATGCCAAAGCGGATTTGTTCACGAACCAATTCCTGTAATACTTTGCGGCGCGCAAGTTCATGCGCACGCTGAAATTTGAATTCGCTGACAGGTTCCCTCTTTCCACGCCGACGATCCCAAGCGCGTGCCGCGCGCGAAATAATAATTCTTGCCGCGCGCACATCCGCGTCCGCGATCCACGCGACGGCAACAAGCGGATCGTTCGCGTTAGCAAGACTACCGCTTTCGTCCAGCGAGACGAGGGGGAGTTTCATTTTGCTTTTGTCTTTTGCCCGCGCTTTCCCTTCGCCTTTCCGTTCTCTCGTTCCGCCTCATCCTCAGCGCCCGTATATTTCCGCGTTTCGCCGCGCGCGCGCCGCGCTTTTTCTTCGACATAGTACGTGTAATTGCCAAGATACTCTGTCAATTTCCCGTTTTCCAATTCGACGATGCGCGTCGCCACATTGTCGAGAAAATAACGGTCATGCGAAATCATCAAGAGCGAGCCGTTATAGTCCTCCAACGCTTCTTCCAACACTTCGGCGGATGGAATGTCGAGATGATTCGTCGGTTCGTCGAGCATCAAAAGATTCGCGCTTTGCAGCGTCAGTTTCGCCATCTGCACGCGCGCTTTTTCGCCGCCGGACAAATTGCGAATTTTCTTTTTGGAATCTTCGGCGCTGAATAAAAAGCGTCCGAGCAAGCCAAAGAGTTCGCGGTCAAGCATCGGTTTCACGCGGCGCACTTCGTCCGCCACCGTATTGTCAAAATTCAACGTCTCGTGTTCTTGGGAATAGTAGGAACGCGTCGTCGAGGGTCCAATATAAATTTCGCCCTGGTCCGCGTCCTCTTGGCTGAGGATGCAGCGAAACAGCACGGTCTTGCCCGCGCCGTTCGGCCCGATGATGCCCACGCGTTCGCCGAGCCACATCGTCAAATTCACATCGCGCAAAACGACGTTTGTCCCGCCGCGCGGATCGGGAAATGCTTTTGCGAGATGCGAAATTTCCAATACTTTGTTCGAGCCGCGCTGCGCCGCGTTCAAATCCAAACCCATCGCGCGGCGTTCCATTTTCGGACGTTCGATTCTTTCCATCTTGTCCAAACGTTTTTGCATGGAACGCGCGCGGCGCACAAATTTTTCGTTTTGTCCCGCGCCCCAGCCCATCAAACGCCGAATCGAAAATTCGAGCCGTTGAATGTCGCGCTGCTGCACCTGAAACATTTGCTGTTGGCGCTGCAACTTTTGATGTTTCTCGAATTGATATTCGGAATAGTTGCCGACGTACAACGTCAATTTTCCATCTTCGAGTTCCGCGATTTCTTCCGCCACAATGTCGAGCAAATAACGGTCATGCGAAACAATCACCACCGCGCCCGGATAATCGGCGATGAGTTTTTCCAAAAATTCTTTGCCGCGCAAATCGAGATGATTGTCCGGTTCGTCGAGCAGCAAGAGTTCGGGCTGTTCGATTAAAAGTTTTGCCAGCCCCACCAACTTTTTTTGGCCGCCCGACAACGCCGCCAGCGGCAGCGTGAAATCCGCGTCTTGAAAGCCCAAGCCGCGCAGCGTCGCGCGCACGCGGTTGTCAAAATTCAAGCCGCCCTTGACCTCAAACTCTTGGACGATGCGCGCATGTTTTTCCATCACGCGCGTCAATTTTTTCTCGTCGCCGTAAATCTGCGGGTCGCCCATCTGCGCTTCGAGTTTTTGCATTTCATGTTCGAGCGCGGCGAGCGTGGGCGACGCGTCCAGCGCTTCGTCGAGCAGCGTGCGTTCGAGACCGAAATGAACTTCTTGCGGCAAATAACCGACGCGCACGCCTTTGGTAATTTGCGCCAGCCCTTGACTCGTATCCATTTCGCCCGCGAACAATTTCAAAATCGAAGATTTGCCCGCGCCATTCGGCCCCACGAGGCCGACGCGCGCGTCGTGATTAATCTCCCACGACAATTCGCGGAAAATTTCTTGCGCCCCGAAATACACGGTGGCTTTGGCGAGACGAGCGACGACGCCGATAACCATTTTGGATTTATGATTTATGATTTATGATTTTTGATTTGCGATTGGCGATTGGCGAATTACGAATTACGAATTTCGCGCTTTTCGGCGCGAAAGTGTAGCATCAAATTGGAAAATAAAAAAACGCGTCGGGCGAGCCCGGCGCGTTTCGGCGGGAATCAACGCGCTTATTGCAAAATCTGCGACAAGAATTTTTTCGTGCGCTCTTCGGTGGGGTTGAAAAAAATGTCGCGCGGCGCGCCCTGTTCCACAATGACGCCCGCGTCAAAAAAGACCATGCGGTGCGCGACGGAACGCGCGAAACTCATTTCGTGCGTCACGACCAACATGGTCATGCCGGATTCCGCGAGGTCGGTCATCACGTCCAAAACCTCTTTGATCATTTCGGGATCGAGCGCCGAAGTCGGTTCGTCAAACAACATGATTTTCGGCTGCATCGCCAGCGCGCGCGCAATCGCCACGCGCTGCTGCTGCCCGCCCGACAATTGGCCGGGAAATTTATTGGCTTGTTCGGGAATGCCGACGCGCTTGAGCAGCTCCATCGCTTTGACTTCCGCCTGCGCGCGCGACCATTTGCGAACCCAGGTCGGCGCAAGCGTGATATTTTGCAGCACGGTCAAATGCGGAAATAAATTGAACGATTGAAACACCATGCCCACTTCCATACGAATCGCCTCGATGTTGCGAATATCGTTGGTGAGTTCAATCCCGTCCACGATGATTTGCCCGCGCTGATGCTCCTCCAAGCGATTGATGGTGCGAATGAATGTGGATTTGCCCGAACCCGACGGTCCAAAAATCACCACCACCTCGCCGCGTTTCACCTCCATCGAAACGCCGCGCAGCGCGTGATAATGACCGTACCATTTATGTACGTCGCGCGCAAGGATGATGTTGTCGGTGTGGTTGCTGGTAGATTCTGCCATAAAGTTGATCTCGGACGTCAAATATAAAACGTTGAGCGTTTAGCGTTCCCCCACCCCCAACGTTTTTTCCAAACGCTGACTGCCGTACGACATGGCGGAAGAAAAAATAAAATAGATGAGCGCGATAAAAAGATACACTTCGGCTTGACGGCCCAGAAAATCGGGTTGATTCGCCGCCGCGTTCGCAATGCCCGCGAGGTCGAGCAAACCGACAATCGCGACCAGCGAAGTGTCTTTGAACAGCGAAATGAATTGCCCCATCATCGCCGGAATCGTGAGCCGCAGCGCTTGCGGCAAAACAATCAGCAGCAAAGCGAGAACGCCGTTCAAACCGAGCGCGCGCGCCGCTTCCGCTTGTCCGCGCGGAATCGCCTGCAAGCCGCCGCGCACCACTTCGGCGATGTACGCGGCGGTGAATAGAATGAACGCCACCATCGCGCGCATGACGCGTTCGACGGTGATGCCTTCGGGCAAAAATAACGGCAGCATGATTTGCATCATAAAGAGCAGCGTAATCAACGGCACGCCGCGAATCAATTCGATGTAACCGATGCAAAACCAGCGAATCGCCGGATAATCGCTTTGGCGGCCCACCGCGAGCAGCACGCCGAGCGGAAACGACGCCACGATGCCCACAATCGAAAGCGTCAACGTCAACAGCAAGCCGCCCCATAAATCCGTCGCCACGCGCGGCAAACCGCCGACGCCATAGAGCAGCAGCGCAATGAGCGGCAGCGAAGCGAGCCACGCCCATACCAACGCGCGGCGCGCGCGCGTCAAGTAACCGACGGCGAAACCCGCGCCGATGCACGCGAGATTGCCCGCCATCCACAAACGTTCGTCCGCGCCGAACGGCAAAATCAGCGCCGTAAAAAAAACGGACGCGAGCAAAAGCGCCGCCGCGCGCGCCACGCCGCCCCACAGCGCCCAACTCGCGCCGACGAGAAACGCAAAGAGCGCCACGCTCGTCCACACGCGCCACATTTCTTCCGGCGGATAGCGTCCGACCATAAACAGGCGCAAGTTCGCCGTAACCACGCCCCAATCCGCCGTCGTCACAAAATTCCACAAGCCGCCGACGACGACGTAAATCACGTACAGCGCAAGCAAGGTCAACAGCGCGTTGTACCATGTGCTAAATAAATTTTTACGCAGCCATCCCAGAACGCCGACAGAAGTCGCGGGCGGCTTGAGCGTATCGGGCAAAGTTGGCGTTGGCGTTGACATGATTTTGAACAACCGACGAAAGGGCGAACGCGCGCGGCGCGCGCGGTTTTTCAACGCTCGACCAATCTAAAACGCGCATTGACGACGTTCATGACGGTCGAAATCACGAGACTGATGACGAGGTACGCGCCCATAATCATCAAGATAACTTGGAGCGTTTGGCCCGTTTGATTGAAAATGGTATTGCTCACATAAAACAGATCCGCGTATCCGACGGCAATCGCGAGCGAAGAATTTTTGGCGAGATTAAGATACTGATTTGTCAGAGGCGGAATAATCACGCGCAGCGCGAGCGGAATGACGACGAGCCGCAGCGCTTGGATGTGCGTCAAGCCGAGCGCGCGCGACGCTTCGATGATGCCGCGCGGCACCGCCTGAATTCCAGCGCGCACAATATCGGCAATGAACGCGCCCGTATAAAAGACCAAGCCCAATAACAACGCGGCGTATTCGGGCGAAAGCGTGGCGCCGTCTTGGAAATTAAAGCCGCGAATCGTGGGCAGCGACGGCGTGAACGGATTGAGCGCGACCGCGGCGGCGAGCGCGAGCGCGAGCCAAATCAAGAACGCCCAACCGCCGCGCCATTCATAAATCAACGGCGTTTTCGCGCGCCCCAAAAACCGGTACGCGAGCAGCGCGACCCCAATGAACGCGCCCGCGAGAACGAGCCACAGCGCAAAGGTTTCATTCGCGGCGAACCACGGCAGCGCCAAACCGCGATTGCTCAAATAAATCGAACCGGGCAGCGCGATGCTGTCGCGCACGCGCGGCAAACTCAATATGCCAATAAAGTACCATACAAACAATTGAATCAACAACGGCGTATTGCGAAAAATCTCTACATACGCTTGCGCGATTTTGGCGACGAGCCAATTCGACGACAACTGCGCGATGCCGACCAGCAATCCGAGCAGCGACGCCAGCGCGATGCCCACGACAATGACGCGCAGCGTATTCAATATGCCAATCGCAAAAGCGACCACATACGAATCGGTCGCGGGGTCGTACGGAATCGGCGTTTCCGAAAGCGCGAACGACGCGGCGTTTTCAAGAAAGGCAAAACTAAACGTATTGCCCAGCTGCGACAAGCCGCGCGTCACGTTGCCGAACAGGTACCAAAAGCCGAGCAGTACAAGCGCGATGAAAACGACTTGGGCGAGAACGCGCAAAACGCGGACATCGCGATAAAAGGGAACGGTGTGCGATGAACCTGACCGCGCAGGAGAGGTCATGCGATAAATGCTCGTCTCTGCAAATTCTGTTTTGCAGAGACGAGTTTTAGGTTCGTTTGAATTTTGTACAAACGCTTTAGCGGAACGGCGGCGAGTACTGCAAACCGCCTTCGGTGTACGGCGTATTCAGACCGCGCGGCACTTTGAATTTGGTGTTGGGTCCGAGCGTCTTGTCAAAAATTTCCCCGTAATTGCCGACGAGCTTGATGACGCGATAGAACGCATCGGGCGCGAGGCCCATGTCTTTGCCGAGCGAGCCAGAGCCGCCGAGAAAACGTTTCGTATTCGTATCGCCATTGGCGAGCTTGTCGTCCACGTTCGCCTTGTTGATGCCCAACTCTTCGGCGTACCATGTCGCGTAAATCACCCAGCGCACTACGTTCGCCCACTGCGCGTCATTTTGCAGCACGGCGGGCGCCAGCGGTTCTTTGGACAACGTAGCGTCCATGATGACCCAATTGTCGGGCTTGCTCAACAAACTCGCGCGCTGTCCGGCGAGCTGCGATTTATCGCTCGTCGCCGCGTCGCAGCGTCCTTCGTCCAACGCCTTGTACAGCGCGTTCGCTTCGGGGAACGTGAGCGGCGTGAATTGGATTTTGAGCGCATTGAACGTATCGGTCAAGACCTGCTCGTTCGTCGTGCCTGCCAACACGCAAATCGTCGCGCCCGCCAAATCTTCCAGCTTGGTCGCATTCAAACTTTTTTCGACGAGGATGCCGCCGCCGTCAAAAAACGTTGTCGGCAAAAATTCCAAGCCCACCGCCGTATTGCGGTTCAGCGTGAACGTTGTGTTACGCATCAAGACATCCACTTCGCCCGTTTGCAGCGCGGCAAACCGCGTCTGGGTCGTGAGCGGGCGATATTCCACTTTGCTCACGTCGTTAAAGAGCGCGGCGGCAAGCGTGCGGCAAAATTCCGCGTCAATGCCGCTGTAACTGCCGTCGGATTCCAAAACGCTAAAACCGGCGAGCTGTCCGTTCACGCCGCAGATCAGCTTGCCGCGATCCAAAACTGTCTTGAGCCGTCCGCCAATCACCGAGCCAACCGACGTAGGCGGCGGATTGGTGGGGCCCCCGCTCGGCGCTTGGGTGGGCGCGGCGGTGGCTTGCGCGACTTGGGTTGGCGCGGTAGTGGGTTGAGCTACCGCAGTTGCCGGCGGCGCGCTCGGGGGCGGCGCGGCGGTGGCTTGCGCTTGCGGCGACTGGGCGGCGGTGGGAACGGTGGTGATGGGTCCGGCGCAGGCGCCAATGGCAAAGGCGACGACTGCCACAACGACCAATAACACGAGCCCTCGCATATCACGTTTCATCTTCTCCTCCTCCTCCTGTGAATTGGATACCTATATTTGGCTGATTGTAACAAACGCACGCGTTAACGTCAAGCATTTTTTGGACAAAATTACAAACTCGCCTTGCGCCAAGACGGGATAAATTTGAAATTTGCCGTACGTTTTTGCGCTGTTTTTTTTCGCTGTACGACGCAAGTGGGAAAAAACCCTTGACAAGCGAAATACATCCTGATAGAATGTAAATGCTTTCATGTAAGCGCTTTCTATAAATTCCCCGATAGTTTGTCAATTCAGTTCGTGACGGAGCGGAAACGCATGGCACATTCTACGGTCTATGACGTAGCGCGCAAGGCAGGCGTAAGCATCGCTACTGTTTCGCGCGTCGTCAATGCGCCCGACAAAGTAAATCCCGAAACGCGACAGCGCGTGCTCGATGCGATTGACGCTTTACGCTATATTCCCAAAGCCGAAGCCGCCGCCCGCGCGCGCAAAAGCGTAGGTCGCATCGGCGTTCTCGCGCCCTTTTTTACTTTTCCTTCTTTTATTCAACGCCTGCGCGGCGTAACCAACGCGCTGGCTAAACTGCCCTATGAATTGACCATCTACAACGTGGACGGCTCGGCGCGGCACGACGGTTACATCGCCAGCGTATCCATCACGCGGCGGCTCGACGGCTTGATTTTGATGGCGCTGCCGTTCACCCAAGAAACGATTCAGCGCATCGTGTCCAATAGTTTGGAAACCGTTTCCATCGAGTGCGCGCATCCCGCGTTCAGCAGCATCGAGATTGACGATGCGGCGGGCGGACGTCTCGTGGCGGAATATCTCATCAACAAAGGGCGCAGACGTTTGGCGTTCATCGGCGATTCGGATATTCCCGATTATGCTTTTCCGACCAGTCAACGCCGCCTGAACGGCTATCGAACGGCAATTCAAAACGCGGGTTTGAGTTTGCCGGATGAATACATTACGCTCGCGGAACAAAATATGGAAAATGCCGCGCGCGGCATGAATCAATTGCTCGATCTGAAAACGCCGCCCACCGCCGTTTTTTGCGCCAGCGATACGCAAGCGCTCGGCGCGCTGAAAGCGGCGCGGCAGCGCGGCGCGCGCGTCCCCCAAGATATTGCCATTATTGGTTTTGACGATTTAGATATTGCGGCTTATGTCGGACTGACCACAGTCCGTCAACATCTGGAAGAATCGGGCGAGTTGGCGGTTGAAATGCTGCTTGCCCGTTTAGAAGACCGCGAGCGACCGATTCAAAATGTGCGGTTAAATCTGGAACTCGTCGAACGCGAAACCGCTTGAATTTTAGAGCTCGCTGCAAGGAGGCGTCAAGCACATCACACGCAAACCCTTTTTCAACCCAATGAACCAAACGATTTCAGGAGGAGCAAGAATGTTCGGAAAAATTTCCACCCGTTTTCTACTTTTGGCGAGTTTGATTGCCGCATTGGCAATTATCGCCGCGTGCGCGAGCCCAACGCCCGCGCCGCAACCGACCGCCGCGCCCGCGCAGCCCACTGCCGCGCCCGCGCAACCGACCGCTGCGCCCGCGCAGCCAACCGCCGCCCCGGCGCAGCCAACCGCCGCGCCCTCTGCCGGCGGAACGTCTGTCGGCGCAAGCGCGGAAGGCGCAAAATCTGCGGGACTCACCGCGTTAGCGGATGCCTATGACGGCAAATTCAAAGGCAAAGTCGTCACTATCACAGGCACCCAAGCCGGTCCCGACGCTCAAAAATTCAACGACAATTTCAAAGCGTTTGAACAAGCCACCGGCATTGACGTCCAATACTCGGGCGGCAAAGAATTTGAAGCCAATATCACCGCACAACTCGCCGCCGGCAACGCACCCGACATCATTGACTTTCCGCAGCCCGGCTTTCTCGCCGGTTTCGTCAAACAAGGCAAAATCACCGACGCCGCTAAACTCGTCCCCATGGATTGGTTGAAACAAAATTACAATCAATCTTGGCTCGACATGGCGGCAATGCCGGGCCCCGATGGCAAACCCATTCAGGGCGGCGTCTGGCATCGCGATTCCACCAAATCCTTGGTCTGGTATCCCAAAGCCGCTTTCGATGCCGCCGGATACAAAATCCCCACCACGTGGGATGAAATGCTGGCGCTCACCGACCAAATCGTCAAAGATGGCGACACCCCCTGGTGCATCGGCATCGAATCCGGCGCCGCCACCGGTTGGCCCGCCACCGACTGGGTCGAGGACTTTATGCTCCGGACCACCACCCCGGAAAATTATGACAAATGGGTCGCCGGTACGCTCAAGTTCGATTCGCCCGAAGTCAAAAAAGCCATCAATACCTTTGCGCCCATCTGGACCACCGATGCCGATGTCTATGGCGGTCGCAAATCTATCGCCGTCACCAGCTTTGGCAACGCTCCAATTCCAATGTTCGACAATCCGCCCAAATGCTGGCTCCATCGCCAAGCCAACTTTATCACTTCCTTCTTTCCAAAAGGCAAAACCTTTGGGACGGATTACGATTTCTTTTATCTCCCGCCCGTCGGAACCGAGTTCGGCAAGCCCGTCTTGGTCGCAGGCGACATCATGGCGGCAACCAATGACAAGCCCGAAACCGCCGCCGTCATGCAATTCCTTTCGACCGGCGAAGGCGTGAAAGCGTGGTTGGCGCAGGGCGGCGCCCTTTCGCCGCACAAAGATACCCAACTCGATTGGTATGCCGATCCGGTGGACCGCAAAGCGGCTGAAATCGCCGCCGCCGCCACCACTATCCGTTTCGACGGCTCGGATTTGATGCCCGGCGCCGTCGGCGCAGGCTCGTTCTGGAAAGGCATGACCGACTGGATCTCGGGCGCCGCCGACCTCGACACCGTTCTCAAAGAAATTGACGCCTCGTGGCCCGCCAGCGCATCCAGCGCCGGTGGTACGGGCGGTTCCACTCAATCCGCTGGCGGCAGCGCGGCAGGCGCCACTGCGGCAGGATTGACCACCCTTGCCGATGCGTATAACGGCAAATTCAAAGGCAAAGTCGTCACTATCACAGGCACCCAAGCCGGTCCCGACGCTCAAAAATTCAACGACAATTTCAAAGCGTTTGAACAAGCCACCGGCATTGACGTCCAATACTCGGGCGGCAAAGAATTTGAAGCCAATATCACCGCACAACTCGCCGCCGGCAACGCACCCGACATCATTGACTTTCCGCAGCCCGGCTTTCTCGCCGGTTTCGTCAAACAAGGCAAAATCACCGACGCCGCTAAACTCGTCCCCATGGATTGGTTGAAACAAAATTACAATCAATCTTGGCTCGACATGGCGGCAATGCCGGGCCCCGATGGCAAACCCATTCAGGGCGGCGTCTGGCATCGCGATTCCACCAAATCCTTGGTCTGGTATCCCAAAGCCGCTTTCGATGCCGCCGGATACAAAATCCCCACCACGTGGGATGAAATGCTGGCGCTCACCGACCAAATCGTCAAAGATGGCGACACCCCCTGGTGCATCGGCATCGAATCCGGCGCCGCCACCGGTTGGCCCGCCACCGACTGGGTCGAGGACTTTATGCTCCGGACCACCACCCCGGAAAATTATGACAAATGGGTCGCCGGTACGCTCAAGTTCGATTCGCCCGAAGTCAAAAAAGCCATCAATACCTTTGCGCCCATCTGGACCACCGATGCCGATGTCTATGGCGGTCGCAAATCTATCGCCGTCACCAGCTTTGGCAACGCTCCAATTCCAATGTTCGACAATCCGCCCAAATGCTGGCTCCATCGCCAAGCCAACTTTATCACTTCCTTCTTTCCAAAAGGCAAAACCTTTGGGACGGATTACGATTTCTTTTATCTCCCGCCCGTCGGAACCGAGTTCGGCAAGCCCGTCTTGGTCGCAGGCGACATCATGGCGGCAACCAATGACAAGCCCGAAACCGCCGCCGTCATGCAATTCCTTTCGACCGGCGAAGGCGTGAAAGCGTGGTTGGCGCAGGGCGGCGCCCTTTCGCCGCACAAAGATACCCAACTCGATTGGTATGCCGATCCGGTGGACCGCAAAGCGGCTGAAATCGCCGCCGCCGCCACCACTATCCGTTTCGACGGCTCGGATTTGATGCCCGGCGCCGTCGGCGCAGGCTCGTTCTGGAAAGGCATGACCGACTGGATCTCGGGCGCCGCCGACCTCGACACCGTTCTCAAAGAAATTGACGCCTCGTGGCCCGCAACGAAATAGCAATACGATGTAAAATACTTGCGCCGCACAGATTCACTGTGCGGCGCAAGTCAAAGCAGCTATGTTTTCCATGCGCTAAAATTCGCCTCTCACATTTATAAAATCAGCGCCGACAATCGGCTCACGGAATTGGACAAGGAGAACCGTGATGGAAAAACAACCAAAGGTATTTCCCACCGCCGCCGAGGAAACCTCCGGCAAGCCGCGCCATCCGCTGCTTACGAATCTCGCGCGCATCGGCATTGCGCTCATCGTCCCCATCCTAACGTTCGTCGTGCTGTACGCGGGTTTTCTCTTTTTGCGCGACGGCAATGCGCCCAAACTCGTCGTCGCCGTCGCTTCCATTTTATGGGGCGTGGGCGGCGTCGCGCTGCTCTATACCGCAACCAACGGTTTGGTCGAAGCGCTGGGGCAAAAATGGCGCGCGCGGCTGCAGCCCTTTGTCTTTGTTGGACCCGCGGTGGCGATTCTTTTATGGTATCTCGCCATTCCCACCGTCCGCACCTTTTACATCAGTCTCTTTAACGCCGACGGTTCGGAATTTATCGGCTTGCAAAATTATCTCGCCGTCTTTACGAACCGCGACATGTTCACCGCGTTTCGCAACAATATCTTGTGGATCATTTTTGGCGCGGGTTTGTGCGTCCTCGCGGGCTTGTTGATTGCGGTCTTGGCGGATCGCAGCAAATTTGAGCGCACCGCCAAATCCATGATTTTTTTGCCGATGGCAATCTCGATGATTGGCGCGTCCATCATTTTCAATTTCATGTACGCGGTGGACCCCAATATCGGCTTGCTCAACGCCATTTACACCGGACTCACCGGCGACAATCCGATTGCGTGGAAAGCGGAATTGCAGCCGTGGAACAATCTCTTTTTGATTATCGTCATGGTCTGGCTGCAAACCGGTTTCTCGATGGTGCTGTTTTCGGCGGCGATCAAAAGTATTCCCACCGAACATTTGGAAGCGGCGCGCGTGGATGGCGCGAACGAAATCCAAGTGTTTTTCAAAATCGTCTTGCCTTCCATCTTGGGTACCATCATTACCGTCACGACCACCGTCATTATTTTCACGCTGAAAATTTTCGACGTCGTCTGGGTCATGACCGGCGGCCAATTCAGCACCCAAGTGATTGCGACGCAGTTTTACCGCGAGTACTTTACGTCGCAGAATTTCGGCTATGGTTCGGCGATTGCGATTGTCCTCCTCGTTCTGGTCATTCCCGTAATGATTTACAACATCAAAGAATTTAACGAAAGGCAGGCGTTCTAATGGCAGCCCCAACCAAAAAATCCAAAGCGCCCTTTAACCCCTCAGCCATCATTGTCAACGGGGTCTTGCTCATGCTCGTCCTTGCCTGGACGCTTCCGACGCTGGGACTTTTGATTTCCTCCTTTCGCGACCGCTTTGAAATTCAAACGTCCGGTTGGTGGACCGTTTTCCCCCACCGCGAATACGTCACCGTGCGAACGATTCCCCTGCCGACCGACCAAGACCGCGACGGCGTCATGAACATCGAAACGGCATCGGGGACGTTTGAACAATTCCGTCAAGGCGTCACTTCGCCCAGCGGCGAATTTCGCGTCATCTGGAAAGGCAACAAACGGCTCGGGACCATCGAAATTCAACAACAGCAATGGACGTGGGGCAGCGAGTGGACGTTGAAAAATTACGAACAGGTGCTGCTGGGCCAAGAGTTTGAAATCAAGCAGCCGAACGGTTCGATTGAAACGGTCAAAGGCGACGACCTTTCCGCCGCGTTTATCAACAGTCTCATCGTCGCGATTCCCGCCACCGTCATTCCCATTCTCATTGCGGCGTTCGCGGCGTACGGTTTCGCCTGGATGCGTTTTCCGGGGCGCAAACTCTTTTTCATCATGGTCATTGCGCTCTTGGTCGTGCCGCTGCAAATTGCGCTCGTCCCCATCCTCACCGATTATGTGAAACTCCAACTCAACGGCACTTTTCTAGGCATCTGGCTCGTGCATACGGGCTTTGGGTTGTCGCTCGCCATCTATCTGCTGTACGGCTATATCAGCCAACTGCCGCGCGATCTGCTCGAATCGGCGTTCATTGACGGCGCGTCGCACTTTACCATTTTCACGCGTTTGATTTTGCCGCTTTCCGCGCCCGCGCTCGCCTCTTTTGCCATCTTTCAATTTCTGTGGGTGTGGAACGATTATCTGGTCGCGTTGATTTTTCTCGGCACCAACATCAACGTCCAAGTCCTTACGCTCAAACTCGGCGACATGATTGGTTCGCGCGGCGCGGATTGGCATCTCTTGACGGCGGGCGCATTCGTCTCGATGCTCTTGCCGCTCATTGTCTTTTTCTCATTGCAGCGCTATTTCGTGCGCGGTTTGCTCGCGGGCTCGGTGAAAGGATGAGTAATGAGAGCTGAAGGATGAGTCGCCTTTGGTATTTTGCTCATCCCTCAACCCTCAGTCCTCTGCGTTATGCCTGATTGGTACAAAGACGCCGTTTTCTATCAAATTTTCGTCCGCGCCTTTTGCGATTCCAATGGCGACGGCATCGGCGATTTGAACGGCATCGTCTCTAAACTCGATTACCTGCGCGACCTCGGCGTCAACGCCCTGTGGCTCATGCCGATTACGCCCTCGCCCTTGCGCGATCACGGTTACGATGTCAGCGGTCATTTCGACGTACATCCCGATTACGGCACGCTCGCCGATTTTCGCGCGCTCGTGGACGCCGCGCACGCGCGCGACGTGCGCGTCATTGTCGAACTCGTGCCGAATCACACCAGCGATCAACATCCTTGGTTTCAAGCGTCGCGCGACCCCGCGCATCCCGAACACGCAAAATATCGCGATTGGTACGTGTGGAGCGACACGGATAAAAAATATCCGGACGCGCGCATCATTTTCATTGATTACGAAAAATCAAATTGGACGTGGGACGAAAAACGCGGGCAATTTTTCTGGCACCGTTTTTTCCATCATCAACCCGATTTGAATTTTGATAATCCGCACGTGCAGCGCGCGATGATGCGCGTCGCGCAATTTTGGGTGGATCAAGGCGCGGACGGCATTCGCGTGGACGCGCCGCCGTATCTCATCGAACGCGAAGGAACGAACTGCGAAAATCTGCCCGAGTCGCACGCGTATTACAAACGCCTGCGCGCGTTCCTCGACGCGTACGCGCCGGATACGATGCTGCTCGCGGAAGCGAATCAGTGGGCGCGCGACACGCTGCCCTATTTCGGCGACGGCGACGAGTTTCAAATGAACTTTCACTTTCCCTTGATGCCGCGCATTTATCTCGCGCTCGCGCAGGGACAGCGCGCGCCGCTCGATTGGATTTTGGCGCAGACGCCGCCCATTCCCCAAAATTGTCAGTGGGCGACGTTTTTACGCAATCACGACGAACTCACGCTCGAAATGGTCACGCCCCAAGAGCGCGAATTCATGTGGGATTTTTACGCGCCCGACGTCGCGATGCGAAAAAATCTCGGCATCCGCCGCCGCCTCGCGCCATTGCTCGACAACGACCGCGCAAAAATTAAAGTCGCGCACTCGTTACTCTTGACGCTCATCGGTTCGCCCGTCTTGTATTACGGCGACGAAATCGGCATGGGCGACAATATCAAATTGGACGACCGTTGGGGCGTGCGAACGCCGATGCAGTGGAACGACGCGCCGAACGCGGGTTTCTCGAACGCGCCGCGCGAAAAAATATACCTGCCGGCGATTGACGATGACGCGTACGGCTATTCGCGCGTCAACGTCGCCGCCGCCGAACGCGTGCCCGATTCGTTATTGCGCTGGATTCGACGCGCGCTAAAAATTCGCGCGCAGCATCCCGCGTTCGCGCGCGGCGCATTGCAAACGCTGGCGACGACCAACCCCGCCGTTTTCGCGTACTGGCGCGCTGCGCCGCAAGAAAAATTGCTCGTCGTCAACAATCTGTCGGGGCGCACGCAAAACGTTTCGCTCGAGCTCAACACGCGCGGCAGCGTGCGCGATTTGGAAAACGGCGCAGCGCTTTCATTCGAGAACGTTTTGAATTTGGAATTGCCGCGTTACGGCTATCGCTGGTTCGCGCTCGCGCCTTGACGCGGAAACGGCAGCGACAGCGGCGCGGCATGGCAGGTTTGCCGCGCCGCGTTTTTTTGCGCGCCGCGTCATGGCGCCGAACCGCGCGCAAACTTTAACGCGCTTTTCATGCTTACTTAAGCTTGAACCCCCACAATACCAAGACTCTGGACGCGGCGCGCGTCACGCCGCGTTTTCCCTGACGCCCGCGCGATTCTGCGTTATAATGCCGACGCGTCGTTTGCTGAAAAGTTTCTCCGCCGCGCCACTGCAATTCGCTTACCCATCATTCTTTAATTGCTTGGTTGCGCGGAAGGATTTCTCATGTCCGAATCCAAGCCCCCGCGAAAAATTAAATTGCGCGTCCAAACGCAGAAAATGACCGCGCTCGCCAAAAAAATCGCGCCCTTTGTCGCCACCGCCCTTGTAACGATTCTCGTCCTCGCGCTCTTGAACGTTTTCAATCCCGCGCCCAAACCGCTTTCCAACAAAGAATTGAACGACCGCATTTTTCAAGCGATGGCTTCGGCAACGCCGCCGCCCGCGCTCGCCTCGCGCATCTATGCCCAAATCCAGCCCTCGCTCGTTCAGGTCGAAACCAAAATTCTCTCCACCGACGGCAAAGAAGAAGGCGGCCGCGGCGCAGGCGTCATCATTGACGAGAACGCGCAAATTCTCACCAGCTTGCACGTCGTCCGCGACGCTATTGAAATTCAGGTGCTGTTCATGGACGGCACGCGTTCGCCCGCGCAAATTGTGACCACCGTTCCGGAAAACGACATCGCGCTGCTCAAAGCGACTCAGCCGCCCGCGCAATTCGTCCCCGCCGTAATGGGCAATCCCAACGCGCTGCATATTGGCGACGAAGTGTTTGCCGTCGGCAGTCCGTTCGGTTTGACCGCTTCGGAATCGGCGGGCATCGTTTCGGGACTCAATCGCATTTATCACCCGAATCAAGATTTGCGTCTGGAGAAAATGATTCAATTTGACGCGGCGGTGAATCCCGGCAATTCGGGCGGGCCATTGGTGAATCGGTACGGCGAAGTGGTGGGAATAGTGACGGGGCTTTTGAATCCGACCGACCAAAACTTTTTCGTCGGCATCGGATTCGCGGTGCCAATTGACGCGGCGGCGGCGGCGGCTGGACCGAATCCTTTTTAAACAAACCATCGAATTCAATTCGACGGCATAACAAAGCATTCAAAAAACACGGCAAGTCATATTGTTTTTGTTTGACCATTGTTCAGCCATTGAATTCGATTCAACGGCGAACTGACGGAGGAATAATGTCTGTAAATAAACCGGCGCTGCCGACGACCGCGCAGCCGATTGATTTGAATAAAATGCAAGTGAAACATCCCAGCGCGGCAAAAATGGAGCAGGTGCTGTTTGAAGTAAAAAAGACGATTGTGGGCCAAGACCATTTGCTGCAGCGGCTCGTCGTCGCCTTGCTCGCGCGCGGACACATTTTGGTCGAAGGCGTGCCGGGTTTGGCAAAAACGTTGGCGATCAAATCGTTGGCGGAAGCGATCGGCGGCGATTTCAAGCGCATCCAATTCACGCCCGACCTCGTGCCGGCGGATTTGGTCGGCACGCGCATGTACAATCAAAAGAGCGGCGATTTCAACACTGCGTTGGGGCCCGTGTTCACCAATCTATTGCTCGCGGACGAAATCAATCGCGCGCCCGCCAAAGTGCAGAGCGCGCTCTTGGAAGTGATGCAAGAGCGCCAAGTCACCATCGGCGGCACGACGTACCAAGTGCCGAATCCCTTTTTGGTGATGGCGACGCAAAACCCCATCGAAACCGAAGGCACGTATCCGCTGCCCGAAGCCCAAGTGGATCGTTTCATGATGAAAGTGTTGGTCGGCTATCCGAGCGACCGCGAAGAATTTGTCATCGTCGAACGCATCACCGGCATGTTGATGCCGATTGCGCGCGTGTTGGCGCCCGAAGAATTGGTCGCGCTGCAAAGCGAAACGGACAAAGTGTACGTGGACCCGGCGCTGATCGAATACGCCGTCCGCGTCGTCACCGCCACGCGCGAACCGAAACGCTATGGCTTGCCCGATTTGCAAAAATATATCGCGTTCGGCGCCTCGCCGCGCGCCTCGATCAATTTGATTCTCACCGCGCGCGCGTTGGCGATGGTGAACGGACGCACGTACGTTTTGCCGCAAGATGTGTACGACATGGTGTTGGACGTTTTGCGGCATCGCATGGTCTTGACGTACGAAGCCCTGTCGGACGGCGTGTCGGCGGACAAAATCATTGTCAAGGTCATGGAAAAAATTCCGATTCCCGTCATCCCGCAGCCCGAACGGATTCCGGTGAACGCGTGAGAAAGCGAAAAAGTTCAAAGCTAAAAGCAAGTTTTTTGTTTCTCACTTTTAGCTTTTTGCTTTTTACTTTTTACTTGCCATGTCCTTAGCTACGCCTGAACGTCTCTTGCAGCGTCTCGATTGGACGGTGATTCGTCGTCTCGACGGCGTGCTGCAAGGCGAATACCGTTCGCTCTTTACGGGCGCGGGGCTCGACCTTGCCGAAATCCGCGAATATACCGCCGAAGACGACATCCGTTACATGGATTGGAATGTGACGGCGCGCATGGGTACGCCGTACGTGCGACAGTACCACGAAGACCGCGAAATCAACGCGTGGTTTTTGCTCGACCTTTCGCCGTCCGTAGATTTCGGCACGGTGAACGCGTTGAAACGCGATTACCTGATCGAATTCGTCGGCGTCATGGCGCGCCTCTTGACGCGGCACGGCAATCGCGTCGGCGCGATTTTTTACGGCGCGAACGTGGACAAGGTGATTCCCGCCGCGGGCGGCAAGCTGCAGGTTTTGCGCCTCATCAACGATTTGCAAAAAGAACCGAAATTGCAGCGCGCGCCGTTCACTTCGCTCACGACCCTGTTGAACGCCGCCAACAATTTTATTCGCCGCCGTTCGCTCGTCTTTTTGGTCTCGGACTTTATCAGCGCGCCGGGCTGGGAAACGCCCTTGCGCCTGCTGACGCAGCGCCACGAGGTCTTGGCGGTGCGCTTGTGGGACCCGCGCGAAGTGGACCTGCCCGACATTGGCATGGTCACGATTGAGGACGCGGAAACGGGCGAACAATTATTTGTAGACACGCACGATAAAAAATTCCGCGAACGTTTTCATCACGCCGCGCAAAAACGCGAATACGAAATCGCCGTCGCGTTCAAACGCGCGGGGGTGGACGCGCTGCCGCTCTCGACCGAAGACGATTTGGTGCGCGCGATTTTGCGCTTTGCCAATTTACGCAAAGAACGCCGCGCGCATCCGGCAAAACAATTTTAGCTTGGCGATTTGCGATTTATGATTTTTGGGCGCCCCGGGCGCGACGGCAAATCATAAATCATCAATCCGAAATCAGAAAGCCCTATGAGTTTCCTGTGGCCCTTTATGCTCGTCCTGCTGGCGCTGATTCCGCTGCTCATCGCGGCGTACGTCCTGCTCCAGCGCCGACGTCAAAAATACGCGCTGCGTTACGCGTCGCTTTCGCTCGTCAAAGAAGCGCTCGGACGCGGACCCGGTTGGCGCCGCCATATTCCCGCCGCGATTTTTCTGCTCGCGCTGACGGCAATGATTTTCGCGCTCGCGCGCCCGCAAGCCGAAACGCTCGTGCCCTCGGCGGAAGGCGTCATCATTCTGGCAATTGACGTTTCGGGCAGCATGATTGCCACCGATTTGAATCCAAACCGTCTCGAGGCAGCCAAAACCGCCGCGCGCGCTTTTGTCGAAAAACAACCCGACACCGTCCAAGTGGCAATCGTTTCGTTCAGCGACAATGCCTTTGTCGTGCAGCCGCCGACCGACGATAAAAACGCGCTCATCGCCGCCATCAATCGTTTGAATTGGCAGCGCGGCACCGCCATCGGGCGCGGCATGGTCGCGTCGCTGGAAGCCATTGCGGAAAAAACCGGCAAGGGCGGCGAAATCAACTTGCAAGATTTACAAAACGGCGGGTCGAGCAGCGGCGAACCGCAGCCGACGCCGATGCCGCAGGGTCAATATCAAAACGCCATCGTCGTGCTTTTGACGGACGGCGAAAACAATCAATGGCCCGAACCGCTGGACATTGCCCAAATCGCCCGAGACCGCGGCATCCGCATTTACACCGTCGGCATTGGCAGCGCCGAAGGCGCGGTGGTGCGAATTCAAGGGCGCTCGATTCGCACGCGCTTGGACAAACAAACGTTACGCACCATCGCGGACATGACGGACGGCGAATACTATAACGCGCAAACGGAAGGCGACCTCGTAAAAATTTACGAAAATCTTTCGACCAATCTCGTTCTCAAAACCGAAAAAACCGAAATCACCGCGTATTTCACCGGCGTCGCGGTTTTGCTGTCGCTGCTCGCGGGCTTTTTATCGCTGCTGTGGTTCAACCGGCTGCCGTAAATCATTTTCAACGCCAACCAAAAAACCGCCGCGACAGCTCGCGGCGGTTTTTTTATTCCGATCTGTGCGAACCTAATCAAAATTAGCGTAGATTCGCGGTTTCGGGGCGATTGATTCTTTTGATTCGGTTAGCCAACTTGGGCGAAACGGAATCGTGACGCGGTTCTACCCATCTAATTTTTTTCGCCTCACGCGGCAAGCGCCATTTACAATAATTCAGCCGCGCGTTCAAATCCAGGATGCAAGTTTGTTGTCGCCTCGACTCAATTCCACACTGCGAAAAGATTCGCCAAATAAGCCGCCACAGGTCCGCGCCGCAATTCTTGATGCGCGAATTGATTGCGATAACTTCGCAGACAGCCGTAACAACTGCTATCTTTGCCGCAGCCGCAAATGCCGCTGACGCGTTGAAGCGCGGTTTCCAAACAGGCGCGCAGCATCGTTTCCTCTTCCAAACGCGAAACCAAACCCGCGCCGCCCGGAACGCTGTCGTACAACACAAGCGGCGGAATGACGGAAGCGGTATTGGGCGCGACAGTGGCGTTCAAATCGTTCGACGGCACATCCAATTTTTCCGCCGCGCCCTCTACGAGCGCATACGCTAAACTGTACGCAAACCAAAGCGGGTCAACGCCAAGCGGCGGCGCAGGTTGAAATTCAAAGCGCATCATTATTCAAACGACGGGCTATGTTTCAAATCCAAGCAGACCTACGGGGTTGCCTGTGCAAGGTGTGATTACGGCGGGTTTTCACGACCCCGCATATCGCAAACAATTCGGACGCGAACATGAGGGGATTGATATTGCCGTGCCGCTTGGAACGCCCGTGCAAACGACAATGGCAGGACGCGTGGTGTGGGCGGGAGAGAACGGTGCGTGGGGCAAAGTGGTTGCGGTGGAGAACGGCGAGTGGATGGTGATCTTTGCCCATCTCTCGCTTGTGATAGTGAAGGAAAATGAAATTGTGCGCGTGGGGGAGGTTGTTGGGTTGTCTGGAAGTAGCGGAAATTCGACGGGGGCGCATGTGCATTATGAGATTCAATTTGCGGGCGTACCAATTGAGCCTGTCCGATAGGCGCTCTTCAATCATCGCGCAGAACGATTATCATCTAAAAAACGCCCATAGTTGATTCGCGTTATCACCATTCGTTCCGTTACAGGGCCAGTAAATAATTCTGCCCCCTTGATCATGATTCCACCCATCCACATCCACGCAGTTGCCACCATCCATAATTTGAAAATAGATGCCATATTCCAAAATGGCGGGTCTAGGGTGATTTGGACCACCGTGCGGCGATTTACCCATGTTTCTCCGAATGTTTTCAATTGTATTGTAGTCACCCCACCGCCGTAACGACCACGTAGGGCTCCCGTTACAATTAGAAGCAACCACATCAATATCGCTGAATGAGAGACATGTACCGCTTTTTGAGATGAGCTTGAATGGACCATTTCCATTTTGGATTTGCCAAAGCTGATTTGGACTTGATGTGCAACTTGCTTGTACAATAGAGTTGCCTTGTATCGTGAGGCATTCTTGCGTGTGTTGGTTAATGAGTCTTGCAAAGTTTTGAGGTGGACGCGGTGGAACAGTGGCTGGCGGAACAGTTGGAGGTTGGAAGGGTGTGAGTGTAGGTCGCGGAGCCAGAGCCGTCAATGTAGCCGCGATAGATGTTGCTTCCTGAAACGCTATGCTTGTTCCTGCAACAGCGGTTGCAACGCGGTCAGATGTAGCTCCTTGAAAGGGAGTGATGGTAGCGACGACCACGGTTATTGGAATTGGAGTAATTAACGAAGGACCAACCGTATCCGAAGTTCCGATTTCAGTCACTACCGGGGAATCTATAGCGCCTTCGGTTGGCTGTTGTTCATTGGTCTCTGGTACCGACACGGCGGGAGTCATCCCGCAACCAACCAATACGAATATAGTTAGGGTAATCAAACAAGCACGTATAGATTTCAAATAGTTGGCCATCAGCTGCTCTCCAATCTACTTGCTTCGCTTCGGTTTGACTTGTTGTTCAAGATGATCTGGCAGGTGGTTATAAGATGGTCAGGGCCGCCAAGAAGGATAACACCCATTCGTGAACTCTGAACGTGCACGAGTAACTAAGTCTAGCTTGTAAATAATATTCTCGCATGGAAGGGCTCCACTGTAATTTGGGTCTGATGGAGCCAAGTAGGTGGAAAAGGCAATTGCTTGTCCGCTCCCCGAAAATGTGATCCCGTTCGCTGGTATCCTAAATTTCTCCACCGCCCCAGTTTCGGTGTCTAGGATCCCTATAAAGCTTTTCGCTAAGACGTCCTGAATAGTGTAAGCGGGGGGATTATCTTCAGCCCCAGAGAATGCGATTTGTTTTTCATCCCAAGACCAGATTGGGTCATTGCAGCAATTGTAACCAACATCATTGCAATCACTCACCGTAGCAATGATATATTTGTTCTGAAATACACCACCTTCATCTAATATCCAGAGAGTCACGTCTGCATCACAATCAGGTCGAACGACCCATGATATCAATGCGAACTTTTTGCTGTGCGGGGCAAAATCTAGCCCTATATCACTACACCCCCCACCCATGAAACACGTGTACATGCTACCTTCAATTTGCTTTTCAGGCTCGAACAGCAGAGTAAAGTTGTGGTGCAGCAAATCGAAGCTATAGAGCACATTTGCTCCGAGATTACCGCTGCCCGTGCCAAGACACAATATTTTCTCATCCCCAACTGCCCAATTCACCATAGTGCAATCCCGAGGAATTTGCGGTCCATATGTTTTTCTGCCTGTACCATCAGAATTAATAATATTCAATTCAGATTCATTGCCTGCTGAATGTAAGAATGCCATAAATTTCCCATCAGGCGACCACCGGATATCGCTGTTCCCGCCATCAGTTGTTATCCTGCTCGGCGTACCTCCAGTTGCTGGAATCGTCCAAATATTTCCGCCATCATCCACATATGCGATGAGCTCGGAGTGTGAATTCCCAGGAGATGGGGTTGTTATAGGTTCCTGAATCGTGAAAGACCAAGCATCGCTCCAATCACTTTCAATACCATCTGGTCCAATTGCTTTTACATGCCAATGCAAAGTTCCGGGGCGCACATCTGTGAATGAACATATGACATTTACATTTACTCCACAAGGCAAACTCGTAGGACGCTGGTCTCCAAGAAATTCAACGCGGTAACTCGTCGCACCTGCTACGGGTCGCCAGATTAGGGAGATGGCTGTTGTGTAAGAAATCAGACCACCATTTGGTGGGCTTACTAGAGTTGGACTGCTTAACGTTGAGGAACTTGAAGCGATGATAGTTGATGGAAATGCCACTGTTGGAACTGGCGCGATAGTGGCCTGTGCTGCGGCTGAGGTGCCAAGCACTTGACCCTTACAGTCAATATTTCTGGGCCAAGGTACCATTTGGAGTTCTGGGGAGGTTCCATTTATGGTATCAAGTACTTCAGTTCTTACTGCGTAGTCACCTGGCCATAAGCCAACCGTAGCAGTGGCTCTTGGGGCTTGAGACGATGTGGCAAGTACTAAATTGTCATCCAAGAATAAATTGATTGGGCGGCTATCGTTGCAAAAACCAAAAGTATAGCGCCATGGAATGTCGATATTGATCGAATATGAAGTTGTCAGCCAACTAAGGTTAGCGGATGGTGAAGAGGCGGGCGCGGCGGGCGGAGTATTCTGATTTTGCGGAGATCTTGTAGTAATCCACAAGATTGGATCATCAAAGCCATGTTTATCAACGCCATCGATTCCGGCGGGGGGACTGTCTTTCGGGCACGGCATGCGTCCATATGGTTCGTCCGGCACGATACTCGTCGGGACAATTGCAAAATGGAGATGGGGTGCATCAACCAATTTCCCATTGTCTTCGTAGTCATATGGACCAACATTAGCAAAGGAAATTCCTGCCTTTACTTTCTCATCCTTTTTGATATTCGTGACTATATGCCCGTAAAGGGCGAGGAATTTCTTGCCATCAGATAGTTGATGTTCGATAAACACTCCTTTATTTTGTGAGCCCTTTGTTTTACCAGGCCATCCTGACGAGCTTCCCTCACTGATCTTGACAACTGTTCCATCTGCAATTGGATAGACAGGCGCACCCAGATTCGGGCCGATATCTTTGCCAATATGGTACCTCCCGTCTACGTACGAACCATACTTTTTGGGCTGTGACCATAAACAGTCGTCATAAAGCCAACCTGAATAGCTGCCTAGGTTTTCAGTTCCTGTTGGCCAATAAAAGCCAGTGCCTGTTTTCTGTGGTGATTGTGCATTGACATCGTGCATACTATTGGCAAACACCGCAAGCAGAAGTGCAAAAAAAAATAGGATTTTAATGATGAATTTTCCAAGCGGTTTCATAGTCGTCTCCTTCGAATCGAAATAACGAATCGTATTTCGATTTTAGCATCACCAGATTTGAGCGCCAATGACTATTTCGGTCGCGAACAATAATCACGTCAAGACAATCGATCTTCTTCCATCACGCGTTAATGTTCTTGATGCCCTCGCCATCGAAACCCTTCTCGGCACTCTCAACCTCGAATCCTCGTTCAGCATCGAAATCGCGGGCGATGAACGCGAGCGTTATTTTTTCACGCGCACAAAACAAAGTGAAGTGTTATTCAAAATTCAACAAATAAAACAATTGATTCTTTGCTTCGTCCGCCGAAACAGCGTGGCGGATTTGGATTCATTGTCCCCGCGCCCCGTCGTCATACGCGCACGCATTGGCGGCGATGTAGGCGTCAATTTCATCGCGATGCGCGCCATAGTAATTCAACGCCTCAGCAATTTGCGCGCGGATCAGATGGGGCATGGCACGCCAAGTGCGTTCGGGGTCATGATACAAGCGGTCATATTCCACGATGGCGCGCACGGTTACGCGGGTTCCCGAAATTACGGGTTCCCCATTCAACACATCTTGATAGCGGCTGATCAATGGATAGCGCGGGTCCAACATTTCACCGGCGGGAACAATCACCAATTGATTGCCGTCCATGTAACCTTTCAAGCGATGTCCCCACGCGTGCATCTGCTTCGCCAACGCGTCATCCAACACAATCTGGTTGCCGTTCAATTCCAATTCAGAAATCGCGCTCATCTTTTTGCCTCCAAGCAGCATCATTCTAACATTTCACTATGGGATGGTCAATGCAAAATTTCGGAAACGCGCAATGGGCGAACGAAATGGTTCTCTCTGAACTCCTACCCCCGCGCGACAACCCGCTCGACGCACTCGCGGTCGAAACCTTGCTCGGGAGTCTTGGCATCGAATCCCCGTTCAGTCTCGAAATCGCGGGCGATGATCGCGGACGACATTTTCTCATGCGCGCAGAAAAAAATCAAATCGAATATCTTCAAGCCCAGCTGCAATCCGCGTATGACCAAATCGCGTTTCGGGATGTTCCGCCAGACCAAGACCCCGCGCGCGAGGATGAAAAAATTTTTCGCGTTACCGCGCAACTCACGCTGCGTCGTCCCGTCTATCTTCCGCTTCGCACCTATCGCGATGGCGAGTTCCGCGAGTCCGACCCCATGCGCGGCATCTTGGGCGCGTTCATGAATTTTCAAGCGAACGAACGCGCGCTCGCGCAACTCATTCTGCGTCCCGCGCCGCCGCATTGGGCGGATGCGTATCAAGGTTCCGCGCGGCAAATTGAACAAACGGTTGGCGGACAAGTGTCAGGCGATGTTCCATCGCTTCAGTCGCAACTGCGCGCGATGGCAATGATGATTGTTGTCGCGCTCTGTCTCTGCATCGGACTGCAACTGTTTTTTGTCAGTCGGCAAGGATTTTCGCTCGCGCTCGTCAGTTGGGGCATCTTTGGCGTCGGTGTCATTGCGGCGTGTGGCGCGGAATTGTGGTTTCTCTTGAAACAGCAGGACGCGATTTTTTTTACACACTTTTCGGGATACTGCCTGAAAAACCCGAGAACGCAAATCAAGCCAATTACGGCAAACTCTCGTTTCAGCCGAGGTAAAAAGACCTGACGCAGTGCATCGCAATTTTAAACGCGGAAAAGCCAAGATGAACGCGGAAACAACCAAATCAAGTTGGAAAATCCGCGTTCATCCGCGTTCATCCGCGTCCAAATCTCAGAATTGTGACGTACGCCGAGACGGGTGGACCGCAACGTTCTTTGGAAACCCGTTCAGCGCAATTGCGTCTGCACCGCTTCGAGCAGCGCGTTCAGAATCCGCAAGCGATATTCCGTCGCCGCTTGCACGTTGTTCGCGTGAATTTGATACAAGTCCTGATTCACCTGCAAACCCACGCCTTCGACGCGCGTGACGGGGACGGAATTGAGACTGTCCGCGTCGAGATGAATCTCGGTCGTCAGCGTAATCGGCGTGGATTGCGCGCCGCCCGCGCTCGCCGCTTCCACGTACTCGGTTTTCACCGTCAACGTCGCCGCGTCTTGCAGCGCGTCCGCGAGTTTTTGCGCGGTGTTTTTGATGGAAATTTCCCATGATTCTGCCATAAACTGCCTCCTTAAAATTCGCGCGCAAGGCGCGCCCCTATCCGTTCTGCTTGCGAATTTCGTCGAACAATAATTTCAAAAAACGCAGCGCGGCGGGCAGCGCCAACGCGGGATTCGCCGCAATTAGCGCCAAACCCGCCAGCTCGCCCGCGCCGCGCGCCACCGTCGCAAATTGTTTCAACAATTGTTGACGCGACAACAACGCCGCGCGCAGCGCGGCTTGATGCACGACATTCGCTTGACCGGTCAACGCCGATTCAAAATCGCCGCCCCACGTCACGCGCGTAATGCCGACGCGCGCATCCGCCACGCGCGTATCCACCAGCGCATAATTGAGCGCGTGCCGTTGAATCTGTTGGACGAACGCGCGAAACTCGTCTATCGCGCTTTGCCATTCGCCGATTTGGTCCGTCCAACCGAACGCCACGCTGCTTGGCGCCGTCAGCAGCATACGATTCAATGCCGCTTCCGGCGGCGGCGCGGTCGCAAACGCCGCCGCTTGATACGAGGTCGGCAGCGTCTGTTGAACGCGCACAAAAGCGCGCAGACGCGTTTGCGCCATTCGCAAAGCCGCGTCCGTCGCGTCCAAACTCGTCTGCAATGCCCAAAACGCGTTCGTCATCGCTTGCGGCGACGCGTCGGCGTCAATCCGCCACTGCGGAATATCCGCGCGCGCGTCGGACGCCGCGAACGCGCCGCCGAACGCGGGCGCGGTTTGCCACACGCCCAACACATCGGGCGGCATCACGTTCGCGCGCTCGAACAATTGAAAAGTCGTCATGCGCGCGTTTATCCCGGTTTCAGCGCCGTCACCACGCCCGACACCGCCGAGAGCGCGAGTTTCACCAACTCGGTGCGATTCGCTTGCGCCTGCCGCACCATATCCACGTGCGCCGCCCACAGCGTTTCGTCCATCCCGTCGGGACGCATCGGAATCACGGCGGTAATATCGCCGTCCAAATCAATTTGCGTCATGGCGCGCAAACGCAAATCGCCGTCCAGTTTGCCTTGCGCGTTCACCGTAACGCCCTCGATGTCGGCGCTGACGTACGTTTTTACTTTTAACGTCGCCGCCTCGTTCATCGCGCCGCCGACGCGATCCATAAAATTCTTGAGCGTTTCGGACAATTTCTTTTGCGCGTCGTCCAAACCGGGAATCGTCACAAAGGCGACGGCGACCGCGGGCGGCGGCGCGGCGCCGGTCTGCCCCAACAAATCCAACGCCGGCATCGCCGCCGCAGCGCTCGCGCGCGCCGCGTCCGTCGCATAGGCGTACGTTACCGTCGGCGTCGTTGGCGCGGCGCCCGGCGGCGGTTTGGGCGCGCGCGCTTGTTTTGATTTTGTTTTGCGCGGCGCCGCCGCTTTCGTTTTGGATTTTGATAAATCCGGTTGCATGGTATCGCTCACAATCATTCTCCTGAAAATAAATCGTTCGCTGATCCGTTACAGAATTTTGGCGCAGAGCGCGCGTCATTTCTCGACGCCGCCGCGTCACAATCAATCCGGCAGCCGCAGATGCGCGCCGGGGTCGCCGAGAATCATGTAATTCTGCGCGTCGCTGCGACAGAGAAACGTATCCACCAACCGCCTTTGCAAATTCGCGTCGGCTTGAATTTCTTTGCGCTGCACCTTGTCAAAAAACGTCGTGAGATTTTGATTCAGTTGGTTATAACGCTCGTTCATTTCGCGCAGCGCGTAACCGACGGGATTCACTTGGAGCAAATGGCGCGCCGCTTGCGTAAAGGGCGCGACGCGCACGTGCCACGGGTCTTGCGCCGTGCCGGGATTGTTCGGGTCGTCAAATCCGTGCAGCAGCGCGATATCAAGATGCCCGATGAAACCGATGGGCCCCTGCGGATGCGCCAATAATTTTTTCGGCAGCGCGGCGACAAAATCTTGTTTCGCGTTCACGGCGCGCCCAACGCGCGCGTCCCAATGCGCGAAATCGCTCTGCGCGGGCGTGCCATAACCGAAACACGCGAATTGAAAAAAGAGCGCGCCTTCCAAAAACGCGTCCTGCGCCGGCACATCGCTCGCGCGAAACAGCCACGCATCGTCGTCGTCCGATGGCGCATCCTGACAGCACAGCGCGCCGTTCAAAAGCGTTTGACGTTTCAACGGTTCATCCGGCGCGCCGAGGCCGTGACTCGCGGTAAAGACCAACGCGGGCTGCGCTTGATGCAGCGCGTCCGCCAAATTCGCTTTGGTCGCGTCTTGGGCGAATAACCTTTGCACCGGAACTTGGTACGCGGTCTCGACTTGGTCCGCCAACGGCGCGGCGAGATGATGATGGCTATAGTACGTCGGGTCGTACCCATTCGGCGCGATGGCGCCGTGATTCGTCGCGAAAAAAATCGCTTGACGTTTATTCGCTGGCGCTGGCGCGGTTTCGAGCCGCGCAATTTTTTCCGCGTACGCGCGCACGGCGGCGGGCGCATCCAAATCCAAACGGCCCACCGCGGCGACGGTCGCCAAAAACGCTTGAAACAAAAACGGCACTTGCTGCGGACCGCCGAGAATCAAAATATAAAACGGACGGTCGGCGTTGAGCGGCGAATAATTGTTCGAGACCCAATCGTACCACGCGTACGGTTGTTCGCCGTTGTAATACAACGGGTCGCCTTTCATCCCGCGCCGCGCGGCGAGCGGTTGAATCGCGTCGAGCCATTGCGCGCGCCGGGGGTCTTGGGCGTTCAGCAAAACCGTCCAGCCCGCCGAACGCGGGTCGCCCAAATCGCGCGTCACACGCTGCGTCTCGCCGCGCGTAATCGCGCCGCGCTGCGCTTTTTGTACGTCTTGCAAGGACGCGCGATTGTCGGCGTACGCGTCCATCAGCGCCTGCGCCAGCGCGGTGTCTTGGATCGGGTCGAGCAAAAGTTTGCGCGTCGCATAATTGATGCCGAACGGGGTTACTTGCATGGTGTCTCCTTTACGCGCGCTGTATCGTGAATTGAACTTGGGCGGTCGTCCATTCTTGACTCGCCGCGCGCGCGGTCTCGACGCCGCGCGTCGCGGGAAAGGCGACGCGGTCCAAGAGCGCGTCCAACGCCGTGCGCGGAGTTTGCGCGCCGCGCGTCAGCGCCGGACCCGCGCCCAACGCGCCCAACTCTAGCCAACGAAAATTGCCCGTCTCGGTCGTAGCCAGCGCTTTGAGAATATCCGCGCCCGTTTGCGCCGTTTCGTCCAGCGTCGCGCGAAACGTTTGATACGTCGTCTTGCCGGGTTCGAGCGTCGCCGTCGCTTGATTCGCGCCGGGCAAAACTTGGGTCACGCTCCAATCGGGCGCGAGGTCGAGCACGGCGAAATTCAAAACGAAACGCGAACGATTGTCGAGCCGCAAAATAAAATAATCGCCCGGGCGCAAGGTTTCATGGACGTTCAACGGCGCGCACGCGTGCCAATCTATTTTTTGTCCGCGCTGCCACGCGGGCGGCGGCAATAAAATTTGCATCGTCAATTTATCCGCGAGCGGCGAAACGTCGTCATAATTTTCGAGTTCGACGACGGCGTGATAGCGCGCCAAATGCTCGAGCCGTTTGATCAATTCCGCCGCCGCGCCGCGCGCGTCGCACCGCAGCGCGGGCGTCAAATGCGGCAGAGGCGCGCCGCGCGCGTCGCCGATTTCATATTCGCCGCGCGGATTGACGGACACTTGATATTTCGGAGAAACGTTTTCCGCCGCGAGTTCGAGCCAACACATTTCGCCCGCCGCCGCGTGCGCTTGGCGCGCCGCTTCGAGCGCAGCGCGCGCCGCGTTCAACGCGTCCGCCTGCGGCAGCGCCGCGATCAAATCGTCGCGCGCGACCAACGCCACCGCGCGCACGAGGTCGAGCCGCCCCGCGTTCAGCACGACCGCTTGCGAACCCGCGTCAAGCGGTTTGGTCGCGTCCAAAATTTCGGTCACGTCCGCCAACGAAGCGCCGCCGCCGAGTTCGACGATGCGCGCGAGCGCCGCGCGCGCTTTGACATCGCCAAGATCGCGCGCGTCCGGCGGATAAAGGGCGAGCGTCGCGCCGACGCTCACCAAACCGGATTGTCCCACATTCACGCGCGCTTGTTTTTTCGCGGCGTCGTAGGACAGTACGTTGATAACGAAACGCGTCGCCGGACGGTCCGCGCCAAACAGCGTGCGCGTCATTTCGCCTTCGAGCTGCGGCGTCTGCGATACAAAACGCGTATGCACCTTTGCGACGAGCCGTTGGTACAATTGCGCGTAGGTCGTCGTGGACGTCATGGTTTGCAGCGCGTCGAGCAGCCAGTACGTCAGCGCGCCGTGCGGTTCGCCGTCAAAATCGTCCTCCGCCGCCAATTCGTTCGCGCGGCACGCGGCGAGCAAGACATAACCTTCCGGTTCGGGCAGCCAGCCGCTAATCGCTTCTATGCCGCGCGTTTTGGTTTTTGCCGCGCCGCGCCACTGCGCCTGCAATTCCGCCGACGTTCCGACGAGCTGATCAAACGGGCGCGGCGCCCAATCAATCTGACCATTTTGCGCGGTTCGCACGCGCAGATTGGGATTGCCGCGCGTCGCGCCGCCGGAATGGCAGGAATCGAGCGCGAGCGTAACGACAAGTCCTTTCGCCGTCATGCGTTGAAGCAGCGTCGCCATTTCCAAATCGCGCACGTAATTGCCGTCGGGTTCGCCAATGTCCGTCGGCACAATGCTTTCGTCCAAACCGTCCGCGCCTTTGAGGTCGGGAAAAACCGTCGCCGCGCGTCCGCCGTGTCCCGCATAATGAATATAAACTTGGTCGCCCGCGCGCGCGGCTTGCGTTACCGCGTCGAACGCGGCGACAATATTTTTGCGCGTCGGCAATTTTTCCGGCGGTTCGGCGGCGGCGATGCCCAAATCGGTGGCGGTCAATTTGAACAGATGCGCGTCGTCGAGCTGCAAACGCGCGCGCAAAAATTTTTCCACGCCCGCGACGTCGTTGACGCAGCCGCGCAAACTCGCATAGCGCACGCCGTCGGACGTGCGATTGCCGGCATAGTAATCAATGCCGATGAGCAGGGCGAATAATGCCGGGCGCGTATCGTCCATATTTTTTAATGACGCAGCGCGTCATGACGAGGCGGCGCTCGCATCGTCCGCGCCGTCCAATTCGGATTCTAATGCGTCCAACGTCAGATGACTGTAGGCGCTGCGAATTTCCAACGCGTCGGCGGGCGTCGTCACGTCCGAGACGATTTGATAAAACAGCGGCTGCATTTGCAGCGCGGCAAGCGTTTGCGGCGCAATGACATCCAACCCGCGCGCGGCGACGGTGGCGGGAAACAGCAATTGGGAAACGCGCTGCGGCGCGCAGAAAATGCGATTTTCGACGACGCTGGAGAGCCCCTGAATTTTGAATTTTTGCGCCAAGCCCACCGCGCCCGGCGCGAGCCCGTCAATGCGCGCGGCGTCGTCTTGGAGCAGCGGGCCCACGACGATGCGGCCGTGCGGCGTGACGGTGAGAAAATACAAATGCGCGGGCGCGGCGCCGCTATTTTCAATTTGATACCGCGCAATCGCGCCGTCGCGCGCCTGATAAATTTCGCCGACGGCGGCGGAGGCGCGCGGCGCGCTGGCAAATTCGTCCGCCGCGGTTTCGATTTGAAAATCAATTTTGACCGGCAGCGCGCCGGCGGGCAATTCTAAAAGCGGCTGCCAGTACGGCAGCTGCGTCGCCAGCGCTTCCAAATCCGCGCGGCTCAGCGGAATCGCGCCGTCGTCGAAACGCAGGGCGAGCAATTGGTCGAGCGCGGCGCGCGCGTCGGCGTAAGCGTTTTGCATAAAGCGCAAACGAAATTGCAGATACAACGTTTCCGCCGCGTCGGGGCGCTGCGCCGTCAATTGCTGCACGAGCGGCGCCAGCGCGTTGACGTCGTGATTGAGCATCGCGGCGAACGCGCGCGCTTTGACCGCATCGAACGTATCGTCGCGCAGCGAAATGACGAGTTCGCCGCGTTCGTCCAAATGAAACGAACCGAAATCGGGCGTTTGCTTGGAATCGGACGCCTGTCCCACGCGCTGCTGCAAATACAAACCCAATTCGTACGCCGTGACCAAACCGTTGCGGTCCAAATCCGCCGCGCCCCAATTCAATCCCTCAATCAGCGTGCCGGTGAAAAGAGAATGATTCGGCAGGGGTCCATTATCCAACGCGTCTTCGCTGCGGCGCGCGGAGGAAATGACGTTGCGGCTGACGCTGCGCGCGAGCGTTTCTTGATACGTCACCGCGCTGCGATACGCGTTCATGCCGCTCAACGCGAAACCGCTGCGGCATGCGTCAATGATGAGCAAAACGTGACGCGCGGGCAGTTGGCTCACGTTTTCCAAAAACCAATCCGTGCCGAGTTTGTCCGCCCAATTTTCCAGCTTGGCGTCAACGGGAATGAGATAACCGCTCTCTTTTTCGCGTTCGCCAATCACGCTGACGCGCGTAGCGCCGTGACCCGCGTAAAATAAAATTACCTTGTCCGACGGCTCTAGCGCGCTCGGCAATTGGTCGGTCACCAACGCCATGATCTTGTCGGCGGTCGCGTCCGCGTTCAAAAGCGGCGGAAACGGCATCACGAAACCCAATTTTTCGACGAACAATTTTTGCACGCCCAACGCATCGTTGACCGCGTTTTTCAATTTGGGCCAGTGCGTATACGCGTCAATGCCGATAACGGCGATGACGTTGCGTCCTTGCGCCGCCGGTTCCGTCTCTGCGTCGGAAACCGGTTCCGCGCCGCGCGTCACGGGATCGTTCATACGCGTTCCTCTTACGGCATGTTTTCAACCGCGATGATTTCTTCGAGCGCCAATTCCGGTTCGCCCGGCAGCATGACCATGCCGCGCAGACGATAATATCCTTCCGTCGCGGGCGCGGCGAGTTGTCCTTCAAATTGTCCGGGCGCGCGGAGCGTCAATTGCGTATCGGGCAATTTTTTTGGCGCGTCCGCCGACGAACCGGGCAGCGCCTGCGCCCAACTCAATTCGGCAAAAATCGTCGCGGCGGCATACGGTTCTTGATTTTCGTTTTGCGTGACGGACGCGGCGACGGCAATCGTTTCGCCGGGGCGATACGCGTTTTTATCGGGCTTGAATTCAATGGTCAAACGGTCGGTCGTGAGCGCGGCGCGCGTTTGGACCGCGCCCGTGTACTTGTCGAGCAATTCCCAACGCAAAATTTCTTGCACCGCCGAATTGGCATACACGCTGCCGTGTTCGGCGACGACGGGGATATTTTGCCGCGCGTGCGGATAGCTCGCGCTGTATTCCGGCACTGTGCCGTCGCCGCGTTCGATTTCCAAAAATTCAACGTCCAGCCAATTGCCGTGCGCGTCCGGCGTCACGCGCGCGCCCGTCGTCGTTTTCAATTTGCGTCCGAAAAACGCCAGCGTCTCGACGCTCAACGCCTTGCCGAGCTCTTGATTGAACGCTTTGCCGTCCGCCAACATGGCGTACAATTCGGGCGCGTGCAGCCATTTGTCGCCGTCAAAAGGGTCCAGCGGCGCATCGTGCGGGTCCGAGACAAACGCGCGCGCTTGCGGCAGCAGCGCATAGATATTTGGAAAGGTGCGCAGCGTTGCGCGCGTGCGTTCGCCAATGTGCGCGGGATCAAAGCCCCACCGCAAAAACAAATCAAAACCGTTCAGCAGCGCGTACAATCCTTTTGCCGCGCCATCCCACGGCGACGCCAACAAAATCAACCGGTCAACGATTTCTTTACCGCCCTCTTTTTCAATGCACCAGCGCGCGACGATGCCGCCGTTGCTGTGACCCATCAACCAAATTTGATGGTCGGGATATTGTTCATGCCACGCGCGCACCGCGTCGCTCAATTGTTTGCCCGAAAGCCGATTGTTTTGCCGCCAATCGTACGCGAACGTGAACGCGATGCGTTCGGCTTGGACGCCTTGATCCGGATTGATGCGATAATCCCAGCTTTTGAGCAGCGTCAACAAACGGCTGTACTGTTCCTGTTTGACCAACGGCGGCAAAAATAAAACGTCCTGCACGAGACCGTACGGCTCGAGCTGTTCATTCGGGTATTTCATTTTTGCAAACAAGCCGTCGAGCCATGCGCCCCAATCGAGCGGGTTCAACGGAATCTTGGAAAAATCGAGCCACACGATTTCGCCCGATTTCTTGTCGCGCAATTGGCTGCCCATGAAACCGGGAATGAAAACGAGAATGTGCGGCGGAATTCCTTGCGCGGGCGCCGCCGCGTCCGGAGAAAGCGTGCCGAGCGCGGGGACGGTTTTCGGCGCGCGGGCGCGCGCGGTCGTTTTGCGCGGCGCGGTTTTACGCGATGCGGTTTTACGCGGCGCGGTTTTTTTCACAGCTGCGCGTTGGGTTGAGGATTTAGATTTGGGTTTGGGCTTGGGTTTGGGTTTGGATTTGGTTTGGATTTTGGGTTTGCGCGGCGCGGCGTCCGCGTGCGCGGTTTTGGATTTTTTCGTTGACGTCATATTGCCCCCTTCCAAAATGCGGCGAAAATAACGCGGCGTACTCTGCCGCCAAACGTCCGGTGAAAACTGCCGTGACAGCGTGCGCCTCGCCGCGAAAAAAAGCGCGGCAAATGCGCCGCGCTTACTTTACGCTTTTTTGAGGCAATTGACAAGGGGTTTGGGACGATTGTATCGTTTTTCGCCGCGCGTCGCGCTTTACTCTGCCGCAAACTCTAAAAAGCCAAACCGTTTGGGTTTGTGAAAATCGGCGGGGTCGGTCAGCGTGGGCGACCAGCAGCTGTATTCCGTTTCCGCGTCGCGCGGGCGTTCGATGCGATAAAAATTGGCGCGGCAGACGGACGGCGCCTTGCCGTCCACCGTAACGCTCGCCCACGGAATCGCAAACGCGCCCCACCACACATTGCGCGCGTCGTCGCGCCGCGCCAGCCATTGAATCTCGGGACATTGCCACGACGCATCCATTTTCAAATCCGCGCGCGTGGACGCGGGATTGTAAATCGTCGCGTCAAACAAGACGCCGTTCGGCGAAATTTGAAATTCGAAATACTGTATCGGCGCGGCGTCGCCGGGCGCGATAAAAATTTCGACCGCTTCTTCATCGTAAATCGGTTCGTCGCGCAAAGTATAGGCGCCCCAAATATCGCGGTCGTCGCAATCAAAGCGCACGTACAGCGCGCGTTCGTCAAAGCCGACGCGCACGCGCGTTTGCTGCAGCGCCGGCGCGCTGCCGTCGGCGAGCCAAAACGGCGTAATAGCCGCCAGCGTGTCCCACGCGTTTTGATTCGACAGCGCGAAATCGTCCGGCGCGCGGCTAACGCGAAAATGCGGCAATGAAAAATCAGGATGATCGAGTCGTTCAGAGCGATCGCGTTTCAAGGCCTATTCCTCCAGTTGACACCACGCTATGGCGGCGCGCGCAAAAATTTCCGTTAAATCAACGAGGTCCTGCATGATAACCCATTCGTCATACGAATGAGCGTTGCCGCCGCGCGGTCCCAACAACACGCACGGCGTTTGGGCGATTTGATTCAAGACAAACGCGTCGCACGCAAACGGCGCGCCATGCACGACGGGCGGCGCGTTCAAAGTTTGCGCCCACGCCGCGCGCATCGTTTGCACCAACGGATGAGCGCGCGGAATTTCGCTGCCGGGCAAAAAGCGCGTGCGCGGCGTGACGCTCATTTCGCACTGCGCCAGCTCTGGCGTATTGCGGGCGACCTCGTGCAAATATCCGACAAAGCGCCGATAATGTTCCGCTTCGCTCACGCCCGGATATTCTTCGCACCAAATTTCGAGCGTCGCCCGTTCGGGAACGGCGTCGCCCGCGCCGGGTTCGAACGCGCCCGCGATACATTTTGTAATCAAGACCGGCAAACCGGGATTCTCTACGAACTGCGGATGCGGCGGCGCGACGTTATTGCGAATCGTTTCCCAAGTTTGAATCGCCGTGACAAGCTGCGCCGCCGCGTAAATGGGATTGACGAGTCGGTCCGAACCAAAAGCGATGCCGGGCGAACCTTTGAGTTGAATTTGCCAAACGCGTCCGCCGCGATGCGCGGGCGCAATGACCATGCCCGTCGGTTCGGGAATGATGCACGCGTCGGCGTTGTGTCCGCGCAAACGCGCCGCCAGCGTACCGTTCGCGCCGCCGTTCTCTTCATCCACCACGCTCTCGACCAACAGGTCGCCCTGCAAACGCACGTCCAACTCGTTCAAACATTTTATCGCCATGAGCGTCGCGGCGAGTCCGCCTTTCATATCGCTCGCGCCGCGTCCGTACAATCTGGCGCCGTCGCGCGTCGGCGTGAAATTTTCAAACCGTCCGCCCGGACTGCCGGCGACGACGTCAATGTGCGACGAAAATAAAAGCGCTTGTGCCTGCGCCGATTTTTTTCCGCGCCGCATGCCGACGACGTTCGGGCGATTGGCATACTCGCGACCTCGCCAGAACGCGGGATGCGCGGCGAGTTCCGGCACATCGGTCGGCAAAAAAACGTCCGTCTCCAAATTCAGCGCGCGCAGCGTCTGCGCCACAAACTGCTGCGCGGCAAATTCATCGCCCGTCGGCGGACGATTGACGCTCGGAAAACGGATGAGCGTTTCGGCGAGTTGAATGATTTCTGACGCATGGGCGGCGACCCATTCGTGAATGGCGCGATTGAAAGCGTCGGTCATTTGATTTGAAAAAATTTACTTGGGCGCGAGGTCGCGCGTCGTTACGCGCGGCAGCAAGCCCGCCTCTTGGATAATTTCGGCGACGAGTTCTTCTTGGCGATACGCCATCACATGCACCCCGCGCACGCCCGCGATTGCGCGCGCCTGCTGAATAATCTCGACGCACAAATTTTTGCCTTCGACAATCGGATTGCGCGCGCCCTTGAGGCGCGCGACGACGGCGTCGGGAATATGCACGCCCGGCACATGCGCGCGCATCCATTCCGCGATTTTGGCGGAGCGCAGCGGGCCGACGCCGACGAGAATATACAATTTTTCGTCCAACCCCACATCGCGCACGCGCGCCATAAATTCTTGGAGGCGCGGCACGTCGAAACAGTACTGCGTTTGAATAAATTCCGCGCCCGCCTGCCATTTTTTTTGCAGACGCAGCGGCCGAAAATCGTACGGCGGCGCGAACGGATTTTCGACCGCGCCAATAAACAACCGCGGCGGCGCGTCCAGTTTGCGTCCGCTCAAAAATTGTTTGTGGTCGCGCATAATCCGCACGGTTCGCAGCAGCGTCAGCGCGTCCAAATCAAACACCGGTTTCGCTTCCGGCTGGTCGCCCGCCTGCACGCCGTCGCCCGTAAGACACAAAACGTTTTTGACGCCCATCGCCGCCGCGCCCAAAATATCGCCTTGAATCGCAATGCGGTTGCGGTCGCGGCACGAGATTTGATAGATCGGGTCATAGCCCGCGCGCGTGAGCAGCGCGCAAATGCCGACGGACGACATGTGACAATTCGCGCCCGACGCGTCCACCGCGTTAATGCCGTCGCACACCGTCGCCAAAATCAGCGCGCGTTCGTACACTGCTTGCGGATCGGCGCTGTCCGGCGGATTCAGTTCGGCGGTCACGGCAAAGAGGCCCGCTTTGAGCGCGCGCTCGAGCCGCGAACCCGCGACCAAACTATTTTGAAATGACGTAGGTAACATCCGCTGCTTGACTCGATACGCGGAACGGATCCGCTTGCGTTCGAATGATTGAACTATTGAATTTTGCCGCGCGCCGCAATCGCGAAAGAACCGACGACCTCGTCGCCGCGCGTAGCGATAAATTGATCGTGCAGATTCATCGCCGCGCACGCGTGATTGGGAATCACCTGCACCTTGTCGCCAATGTTTGGCACAGCGCCGTCGCCGATAATTTTCACGTGCGCGTGTTCTTCCGACAGGGCGTAAATTTCCAGATGCGGAAATCCCACGACTGTACCAAACGTCGCCGCGCCGCCGGGCCCTCGATCCGACGACAGCGTTTTACTGCCGCCGTCAAAAATCAAACGGTCGGAATGTTTGGCGACGACGGTGAGCAGAACCGTTTGCGCGCAGTCGTCCCATTCGCACGCGAATTTATGCACCTGCATCGTATCGTAAAAAATGTACGTGCCGGGGCGAATCTCTGTCACGCCTTGAACCTGCGCGGCGAAACGCGCGGTCGGCGTGGAACCGACGCTCACTTCATGGACCGCGATGCCGTCCGCGCGAAGCAGCTCCGCCGTCTCGACCATCAACGCGCCTTCGCTCCGTCCAATCGCGGCGATTTCATCCGCCGTGTTTGCCGCGTACGCTTGCCCCGCGTGCGTCAGCAGGCCGATAAATTCGATGCCGCGCAGTTTCGTCGCCGCGCGCACAAAATCGCGCGTCGCCTCGCGCGGCGCCAAGCCGACGCGATGCAAGCCCGTATCCACTTCGACGTAAAACGGAATTTTGACGCCGCGTTTCGCCGCCGCGTCCGAAATATCTTGCGCCACTTTGAGCGAATCGAACGATACGCGCACCTGCGCGCGTTCCGCCAAACGCAGCAGCCGTTCCATTTTCGCCGCGCCTTGCAAAGGAAACGCGACGAGCAGATCGTCAAGCCCCGCCGCGTTCAACGTTTCGGCTTCGCCCAATTTGGCGACCGTGACGCCGCGCGCGCCCGCGCGCAATTGTTTGTGCGCGAGGTACGGCGTCTTGTGCGTTTTCGTATGCGGACGCAGTTTCACGCCATGCGCGTCCGCCAGCTTTTGCATCCGCGCGATATTTTTTTCAAGTTTATCAAAATCAATCAACAGCGCGGGCGTATCGAGTTCCGATATATTCATTCCGGCTCCATTTTCATTCGGATTGTAACTGGCATGACAGCGCCTTGTCAATCAGCTTGCATGGCGTCGGCGCGTTCACGCCATTGACCGCGAGCGCATCTTGCCTTAGAATCTTTTGTACATCAAATCATTCGTTCCGATACTGCTTATGAAAAAATCACAATCCAAATTCCTCCTCGAAGTGTGCGTGGATTCCGTCGAATCCGCGCTCGCCGCGCAGCAAGGCGGCGCGCAGCGCGTCGAGCTGTGCGACAATTTGATGGAAGGCGGCACGACGCCGAGCGCGGGCAGCGTCGCGCTGGCGCGCCAACGTTTGACGATAGCGCTCAACGTCATCCTTCGTCCGCGCGGCGGCGATTTTTGTTATTCCGCTCTCGAATACGAAATCATGCGCCGCGATCTCGATGTCGTCAAAGAATTGGGCGCGGACGGCGTCGTCATCGGTTTGCTCAATCCGAACGGCACGATAGACCAGCGGCGCACGCGCGCCTTGATCGAGCGCGCGCGTCCGTTGAGCGTCACGTTTCATCGCGCGTTCGACATGACGCGCGACCCGTTCGCCGCGCTGGAAACGCTCATCGAACTCGGCGCGGACCGCATACTCACGACGGGTCAAGAGGCGACGCTCGGCGACGGTTTGGAATTGATCGCGGAACTTGTGAAACGCGCGGGCGACCGCATCATTATCATGCCCGGCGGCGCCAAAGAACACAACGTCGCGCGCGTCGTCAAAACGACCGGCGCGCGCGAATTTCATCTCACCGCGTTTCACACGGTGGACAGCGCGATGCAGTATCGCAACCCGCGTCCGTTCATGGGCAGAGCGCTGCGCCCGCCCGAATACGCGCGCGAGGTGACCGACCCGCGCCGCGTGCGAAAAATCATTCAACTCGGACGCGGTTTTTGATTTCCAATTTCCGAATTCCGCTTTCCGCATTCCAAATTCCAATTTTCGCTTTCCGCTTTCCAATTTCCGAATTCCAATTTCCGAATTCCAAATGGAATTGAATCTCACAGCGCATCCACATCGGCGTTTTAATCCGCTCACGGGCAATTGGGTTTTGGTTTCACCGCAGCGCACGCAGCGCCCGTGGCTCGGTCAGGTCGAAGCGCCAACGCCCGATACCACGCCCGCGTACGACCCGCAATGCTATCTTTGTCCGGGAAATGAACGCGCGGGCGGCGTGCGAAATCCGCCGTACGACGGCGCTTTTGTCTTTACCAACGATTTCGCCGCGCTGCTCGCCGATACGCCCGAAACTTTTTCCGCGCCGCATCCGTTACTCCAAGCGCAAGGCGAACGCGGTACGTCGCGCGTGCTTTGTTTTTCGCCGCGTCACGATTTGCATCTCGCGCGTCTGCCGCTCGAAAAAATTCGCGCGGTGATAGACGAATGGGCAAAACAAACGGCGGAATTGGGCGCGCAGTATCGTTGGGTGCAGGTCTTTGAAAATCGCGGCGCGGCGATGGGCGCGTCAAATCCACATCCGCACAGCCAAGTATGGGCGGGCAGCGCGCTGCCGAACGAACCCGCGCAAGAAACGTTTTATCAACGCGCGTATTTTGAAAAACACGGCGCGCCGCTGCTGTGGGATTACGCGCAATTGGAAAAAACGCGCGGCGAGCGCGTGGTCTTGGAAAATGACGCGTGGCTCGTCGTCGTTCCGTTTTGGGCGGTGTGGCCCTTTGAAACGCTGCTCCTGCCCAAACGCCGCGTCTTGCGCTTGCCGGACTTGTACGACGCCGAGCGCGCCGCGTTAGCGGACCTGCTCAAACAATTGTTGACGCGCTATGACAATTTATTTGAAACCGCGTTCCCGTACTCGATGGGTTGGCACGGCGCGCCCTCGAACGAAACGGACGCGGCGGCGTGGCAATTGCACGCGCACTATTATCCGCCGCTGCTGCGTTCGGCGACGGTGCGTAAATTTCTCGTCGGCTATGAAATGCTCGCCGAAGCGCAGCGCGATTTAACGGCGGAACAGGCGGCGGAGCGCTTGCGGCGCGTTTCCGCCGTCCATTATCGCGAACGCGGTTAACGTCAAAAAAAGATTGGCGCCGCGCCAACCCTTTTCATTTCCTCAATCGTCCTCTGCCTTGCGCGGTTTGGACAATGCCGCAATGTGCAGACGCAAAACTTCGACGCGTTCCAACGTCGCGCGCATCATTTGACGCAGCAATTTCATGCCCAGCGCGCAATCCTGCTCCATCAACGCGCGCAGCGCTTGCGCGTCCAATTTCAAAAAACGACTCACCACCAGCGCGCGCGCCGAAGTGCGATAGACGTGCGGCGGCAGCAGCGCCGAAACGCCGAACGGGTCGCCCGCATTGATTTCGCCCGCAAACAAGCGCGTCGGATTCGTCGCGCTGACGGTGGTGTACAAATCCACCTCGCCGTCCATCAAAAAATAGAGCGCGTCCGCCGCGTCCTGCTCTTGGAAAATGATTGTGTTTTCCAACACCGACGCATCGTGCGCCAGCGCGGCGAGACGTTCGAGTTCGTCCGCCGTGAACAGAGCAAAAAACGGATAGCGTTGTAACAAGGGAATTGGAACCATAACGTTTGGACCTCTGCCAAAAATATAATGTGCGTTTCGCCGCGCCACGCGCCGTCGCAGGCGCGCGCGCCAGTCCTGATGATAAACGCGATGCGCGCGTAAAACAAGTATATAATAGGATCCTCATTCTACGCTATGCCATGACCGGAGGGGGCGCATGGGCGATTACGCGGATTTAGAAATAACTTTGACGCGCTGGGACAAGGACAGTTATCGCGTCGAGTTGCGTTACAGTCAACCGGGCAGCGAAACCGATACGCGTCTCAACGCGCCCGCTATCGCGCGTCTGGACCCTGTCGCCTTGCGCGCCTTGGAATTACAGCCGGACGAATACGGCAAAACGCTGGGCGCGAGTTTATTGGGCGACGCCCAAGCCAAGACCATGTTCGCGCAATCGCGCGCGAGCGCGCAGGCGCAAAATTTGGATTTGCGTTTGCGGCTCATCATTGACCCGACCGCGGCGGAACTCCACGCGCTGCGTTGGGAAACGCTGCGCGACCCGTCCGATTATTCTTCGCTCGTCACTTCGGAACGCATTTTATTTACGCGCTATCTCGCCTCGCAAGATTTTCGGCCCGTCAAAATCAAACCGCAAAAAGATTTGCGCGCGCTCGTTTTCATTTCCAATCCGACCAATCTGGCGGATTTGGACGGCTTTGCGCCGATAGATGCGGCGGGCGAATTGGCGCGCGCGCAAAAAGCGCTGGGCGCGCTCGCCGTCACAACGCTGGCGCCAAATGAATTTGCGACGCTGAACGCGCTCGTCGAAAAATTGCGCGACGACATTGACATTTTGTACCTCGTCGCGCATGGCGCAGTCGGCGCGGCAGAACCCGTAATTTTTTTACAAGACGATGCGGGCAAACTGAACGACGTCAAAGCGTCCGATCTGGTCGCGCGCATCAATGAATTGCAAGATCCGCCGCGGCTCGTCGTCCTCGCGTCGTGTCAAAGCGCCAACATGACCGCGTCAACCGACAATGCCGGCGCGCTCGCGGCGCTCGGACCGCGCCTCGCGTCGGCGGGCGTGCCGGCGGCGCTGGCGATGCAAGGCAATATCACGATGCAAACCGTCGCGCAATTCATGCCCGTCTTTTTCCAAGAGCTCGCGCGCGACGGTCAAATTGACCGCGCGATGGCGGCGGCGCGCGCGGCAGTGCGCGATCACGCGGACGCGTGGATGCCCGTTTTATTTTTACGGCTCAAGAACGGAAAAATTTGGTACGTCCCCGGTTTCGGCGGCGACAAAGCCGCGTTTCAAAAATGGCCCGCGCTGATGGCGGCAATTCGCAAGGGCCGCTGCACGCCGATTTTGGGCCCCGGCATTTCGGAAAGCGTGTTCGGTTCGCGCAGCGCGCTCGCCGCGCGTTGGGCAAAGAAATACAATTTTCCGCTCGCGCCGTACGCCGCCGAAGATTTGCCCGAAGTCGCGCAATACATCGCCGTTGACCAAGCGCGCTTTTTGGTGCATGACGAATTGGAGCAAGCGCTGAAACAAGAATTGGAACATCGTTTCGGCGCGCGGCTCGCGCCCGCGTTACAAAACGCGCCCTTGACCGAACTGGTGCGCGCCGTCGGCGCGCTGACGCGTCAAAACGCGCACGACCCGTATGCGACGTTAGCGCATTTGCCCTTTCCCGTGTACATCACGACGAACCCCGACAGCTTGTTGATTGACGCGCTGCAAGCGGCGGGCAAAGAACCGCAAGTGGAATTGTGTCAGTGGAACGACAACCTCGCGACCAAAGCGCTCGCGCAAACGCCAAGCGCTTTGACGCCGGACGAAAAACATCCGCTCGTCTATTGTCTGTTCGGACAATACAGCGACCCCGATTCGCAAGTCATTACCGAAGACGATTATTTTGATTATCTCATCGGCGTCACGTCCAACAAGGATTTGATTCATCACGAAGTGAAACGCATGTTGACCGATTCGGCGCTGCTGTTTCTCGGTTTTCAATTGGACGATTGGAATTTCCGCGTACTGTATCGCAGCATCATGTCGCAAGAGGGCGGCAACCGCCGCAAAAACTTGCCGCACATTGCGGCGCAAATTGACCCCGCCGAAGGGCGGCTCATCGAACCCGAACGCGCGCGCAAGTATCTGGAAAATTATTTTGGCGGCGCCGACATTAGCATTTACTGGGGCAGTTCGGAAGATTTTATCAGGGATTTGGAGAAACAGGGAGGCGCTAAATAATGCCCAACTCCCGTCCCAATCCCTATGTCGGGCCGCGGCCGTACCAGACCGGCGAAAAAATATACGGTCGCGAACGCGAAACGCGCGAGCTGCTCAATCTGTTGATTGCCGAGCGCATCGTTTTGTTGTACTCGCCGTCGGGCGCGGGCAAAACGTCGCTCATCCAAGCCGCGCTCTTGCCGCAATTGCGCCAAGAAGAATTTATCGTCTTGCCGCCGATGCGCGTCAACGCCGAACCGCCCGCCGTGGATAAAAACGAAACGCGCGCGCCCTTTAACCGCCATGTCCTTTCGACGCTGCTTTCGCTCGAAGAAGCCCAGCCGCCCGAAAAACGCTTGCCGCTCGCGCAGTTGGCGCAAATGTCTTTTGGCGATTATTTCAAACAGCGCGCCGATTTGCAAGACAAAAATCCCGTTCTGCTCTTTGACCAATTTGAAGAAATTCTCACGACCGCGCCGATGGAGCGCGACGCCAAATACGCGTTCTTTGAACAAATCGGCGCCGCGCTGCGCGACCGTTCGCGCTGGGCGCTCTTTGCGATGCGCGAAGATTACATCGCGGGCCTCGACCCGTATGTTCGCCCCCTGCCCACGCGTTTTTCCACGCGCTATCGGCTCGACTTGCTCGGCGCAGCCGCGGCGCGCGACGCGATCCAAAAACCCGCGCGCGACGCGGGCGTTGATTTTACCGCCGCCGCCGCAAACAAATTGATTGACGATTTGCGGCAGACCCACGCGCAGCGGCCCGACGGCACGATGGAAACGCAACTCGGTTTGTACGTCGAACCCGTGCAACTCCAAGTGGTGTGTTTGCGCCTGTGGAATAATTTATCCGCCGACCAACGCGCCATCGCCGAGAGCGACGTGATTCAGGTCGGCGACGTCAACAGCGCGCTGGCGAGTTATTACGAAATGCGCGTCGCGGCAACCGCCGCCGCCACCGGCGAATCCGAGCGCGGCATCCGCGAATGGTTTGACCGTCAACTCATTACCGACGCGGGCGTGCGCAGCCAAGTGTTGATGGAACCTGAACGCAGTCGCGGGCTGTCCAATCAAACGATTCGGCTGCTGGAGGACGCGCATCTCGTCCGCGCAGACGAACGCCGCGGCGCGACGTGGTTCGAACTCGCGCACGACCGTTTGATTGAACCGCTTCGCAGCGCCAACCGCGCGTGGTTTCAAAAAAATCTGAGCGCGTTTCAACAGCAAGCGGACTTGTGGGAACGGCAGGGCCGCCCCGACGGTTTACTGCTGCGCGGCAAAGCATGGGACGAAGGGTATCTGTGGGCGCAGCAGCACACCAAAACCTTGACGCCGGTCGAACAAGCATTTTTTCAAGAAAGCGACCAAGAAGATTATCGTCTCAAAAAAGAGCGCCGCGCGCAGCGTCGCATCCGCAATCTCGCGTTCGGCGCGACGGCGTTGAGCGTGATTGCCCTTCTCGGCATTGTCGCCGCGTTAATTTCGCTTTGGCAGTTGGGCGCTTCGCTCCAAGAAACAGACCAAGCGCGCGCCGAAGCCATTACCAAAGGCGACGAAGCCAATGCCGCGCGCTTGCAGGCGCAGCAGCAAGAACGCGTTTCCAAAATGACGAGCGCGGCGCTGTCGCAATTGAACGTGGATCCCGAGACGAGTTTGCTCTTGGCGATGCAAGCGTACAGCGTCACGCAATCGGTACAGACCGACGATATTTTGCGTCAGGCGGTCACGGAATCGCGCGTGCGCGGGACGCTGCGCCAACACACCGACAGCGTAGATTCCGTTGCCGTCAGTCCCGACGGAAAATTTTTCGCCACCGCTTCGGGCGACAACAGCGCGATTCTATGGGATGCCGCGAGCGGCAAGCCGACGTACGTTTTAAAGGGTCACACCGCGCCGGTATGGGGCGTGACGTTCAGTCCCGACGGCAAAACTTTGTTGACCGCCAGCGCGGACCAAACCGCGCGGCTTTGGGATTTGACGCACTGCGCCGACGCGACCTGTCCCTCGCGCGAAATCAAGGGGCATACGGCGGCAGTGTGGAACGGCGCGTTCAGCCCCGACGGCAAAGTTTTTGCCACCGTCAGCGAGGACGGCACGGCAAAACTTTGGGACACCGCCAGCGGAAATTTTTTGGGCGTCTTGAGTTCGCATACGCAAGGCATCAACGGCGGCGCCTTTAGTCCGGACGGCAGATATTTTGCAACTGTGAGTTCGGACCAAACCGCCCAAGTGACCGACTTGACCCAGTGCGCCAACGGCAAATGCGCCTTTCAACCGTTTGAAACGCAAGCCGCCTTGTGGAGCGTCGCGTTCAGTCCCGACAGCAAATACATTGTGATTGGGAGCGACGACCAGAACGCGTACAAAATCAATCTCGCTACCAACAGCGTCGAAAATCAATTGAGCGGACACAGCGATTCCGTCTTGAGCGTTGGCTACAGTCCCGACGGGAAATATATTGCGACAGGCAGCCGCGACGGCACGGCGCGCCTTTGGGACGCCAACACCGGGCAAGAGATTGCGATTTTGCGCGGACACGCCAATTCCGTGTGGAGCGTCGCGTTCACGCCCGACAGCCGTTTGTTGTTGACCGGCAGCGCGGACGCCACCGCGCGGCTCTGGGATATTTCCGATAATGACGCGCTGCGCGTTTTGCGCGGCACGTTAAACAAGGTCTTGGGCGCGGCGTACAGCGGCGACGGCAAACGCGTAATTTCCGTCGGCGCGGACCGCAGCGCGCGCGTGTGGGATGTGGCGACCAGTACCGTCATTGCCAAGCTCGTCGGTCACAACGGTTGGGTTAGCGACGGCGCGCTAAATCACGACGGCACGCGCGCCGCCACCGCCAGTTTTGACGATACCGCGCGCATTTGGGATTTGAAACATTGCGCGCCCGAATGTCCCTTTATCGAACTCAAGGGGCATCAAGGCATTGTGCGGAGCGTGGCGTTCAGTCCCGACGAAAAATTTGTCTTGACCGCCAGCGACGACCAGACCGCGCGTTTGTGGGATGCGGCCACCGGCGCGTTGGTCAAAACGTTTTCGGGGGCTGGCAGCGCGTTGAATCACGCCTCATTCAATCACGGTGGCGACCTCATCATCACGGCAGGCAATGACCGCAACGCGATTCTGTGGGATGTGGCAACCGCCGCGCCCAAATTGACGTTGAGCGGACACACGGGCGCGGTGAACAATGCCGCGTTCAGTGCCGACGATACGCTGGTCGTCACCGCAAGCGACGACCGCACCGCGCGGCTTTGGGATATCGCCCATTGCGCGCCCAACAACGCTTGCCCGTTCAAAGAATTAAAGGGCCATCTCGGCGCGGTGACCAGCGCGGCGTTCACGCGCGACGGAAAAAACGTTATCACGAGCAGCGCCGACCAGACCGTGCGCGTGTGGGATACGAACACGCTGCAAACGTTCAGCATCCTGCGCGGCCATGCCGACAAAGTGCAAACCGTCGAACAGAGTCCCGACAGTCAATTCGTCTTGACCGCGAGTTCCGATAAAACCGTCCGCATCGTGCCGTTGGCGATTCATAAAGTTTTGGACCTCGCGCGCCTGCGCGTGACCCGCGCCTTGTCGTGCGACGAATGGGCGCTCAATGTGAGCGACCCGAATTATTGTCCGGGCGGCGGCGTCACGCAAAACGCCAACGCCTTGCCGACGCTCGCGCCCATCACGCGCGTCGCCGCCGCCGCGCCCACCGAAAGCGCGCCGCCGACGATTGCGGCAGCCACCGTTCCGCCCGCGACCGCGCTGCCGACGCCATTGCCCCACGCGCTAACCGCGACCGCGACCAGCGAGGCGCCGCAATCGAGTCCCACGCTGCCGCTTGTGGCGACCGCGCCGCCGCCGACGCCAACGCCCCAACTTGCGCCCGGCGTCTATATTTCGCGCATCGTCTATCAACCGCTCGACGCGCCCAATTTTCGATTCCAAGTCACGTTCGTCAATACCACCGGCGCGCCGGTGACGTATGCGAATTGGCGCGCGCCGTTTTACGAACCCGGCGCGAAAAATTCTATCGGCGCGCCCAAAGGCGTGGACAAGACCATTCCGGTTGGCAGCGCCGATTTGTTGACCGAAACGTGGAAAGTGGGCGTGGGCCAATGCACGCCGTACACAGTCAAGCCGGTTTCCGAAGACGGCGAAGGACGTCAAACGCCGTTTATGTTGACGGACGGACAGCCGGCGGCGCTCGATTTTCAAATTTGTCCGCCCTGAGCGCGCATGAAATAAAATTTTGCGGCTGAAAAAGTGATAAAATACCATCGCCTTGAGCGCTAACGAGGCGGCATGTCTTTGCGTTCAGCCGCGCCCAAACCAAGACCTGACCGGTTTTCGTCGCGCGCGCGTAAGGTGGCGCGGACGCGGCATAAACCTGTCAGGTCTCCATCCTGCGATTTTAATTTGGGAACTCTTTAGATCCATGAAACAACTCGGCGTCCTATTGACGCTAATTATTTTCGCCAGCGCGTGCAGCGCGGCGACCAATCCTACCGCGCCGCCCGAACCGACTGTCGCGCCTTCCGCCGCGCCCGCGTTCCGCACCGAAGTTTCCGCCGTGAATACGCGCACCGACCGCATCGCGCCCACGCTGGCGCCGACGCTGCCGCCCACCGCCATTCCCGCAACCGCGCCCGCGCCAACCGAAACCGCGCCGCCAACCGCCGCGCCGACGACAACGCCCGCGCGCGCGCAAACGGACAGCGCGTCAAGCGCGACGCCCGCGCCGCCGACAGAATCCAATCTCGCGCCGGCGGTGTACGTGACCGCGTTGAAAATCAATCCGCCGCAGCCCCAAAACAAACCCGCCGAATTTTTCTTTACCGTCGCCTTTTTAAACACCGTCGGCGCCAACGTCAATTATCCGCGCTGGCGCGTCTTGATTTTTCCCAAAGGCGCAAACAATACCATCGGCGACCCGGAAGGTTTGAGCAAAACGATTGCCGACGGCGCGTCCACCCAAGATACCAAAGCGTGGTCCATCAAAGTTACGAGCGCCTGCGAAACGTTTGTCGCGCAGCCGATTTGGCAAGACGAAAACGGCAGCCGCCACACGCTCGCGCAGCCCGACGGCAAACCGCTGACGTTGGAATTTCAAATCTGTCCATGAGCGAAACTTTGATGTATTTCAATGGCGTCAATGCGAGTCGCGGCGGTTATCTCACGCCGCCGCTGCCCGCGTCCGCGCTGACGCAAATCGCGCGCGGCGACGCCATCAGCGCGGAAAGACTCGCGGATGCGAAATGGCGCGTCGAACAAAAAAAAGCGCATCTCGGCGTCAAAGCGGGCGTGGACCCGACCAAAATCGAGCAGACGGGCTGGGGCGTAATTTTCGCGCGCGATGAAAAGCCGGCGGTGCGCGACGCGCTGCGCGAATTATTGGACTGGCGCAAAGCGCAAGCGAATCAAATCAAAGAACGCTACCGCGAATATGTCGGCGACGACGGTTACCGGTTGAACGAAAGCAAAAACGATTTCATCGCGCGGCACGGCGCGGGCGTCGGCGCGGTGGACCCGGATAAAATTCCGTACTATTTGCTCCTCGTCGGCGATCCCGAAAAAATTCCGTACGATTTTCAATATCAACTCGATGTGGCGTACGCCGTCGGACGCATTCATTTCGAGAGCGCCCAAGAATACGCGCAGTACGCGCAGAGCGTCGTGCGCGCGGAAAAGGGACAGGTCACGCGCGGCAAACGCGCGGTCTTTTTCAGCCCCGTAAATCCCGACGACGCCAGCACCCAAGCCAGCGCGCACAATCTCGCCGCGCCGCTTGCCGAGACGCTGCGCGCCCAAGAACCGACTTGGACGTTCGATTCCTTTAGCGCCGCGCGCGCCACCAAAAGTTGTTTGGAAAACGTTTTGTACGACAACGTCCCCGCGTTTTTATTCACCGCCTCGCACGGCGCAGGTTTTGATTTGGGCGAACCGCGTCAACTGAAACATCAAGGCGCGCTCGTCACGCAAGAATGGGGCGGACCGGTGGCGATGCAAAACCAGCCCGTGCCGCAAAGCATGTATTATGCGATGGACGACGTGCGGAGCGACGCGCAGCTGCACGGTCTGATTTCTTTTCACTTTGCCTGTTTCGGCGCCGGCACGCCGCGCTATGACGAGTTCGCGCATTTGCGGCAAGGCGTGCGCGCCGCGCAGGAAGCGATTCTCATCGCGCCGTCGGCGTTTGTCGCGCGGCTGCCGCGCCAATTGTTGGCGCATCCCAAAGGCGGCGCGCTCGCGGTCATCGGGCATGTGGACCGCGCGTGGGGTTCGTCGTTTTTGTGGCAGCAAAACGTTTCGCAGCTCGTCGCCTTTGAAAGCATGTTGACGCGCTTATTGAACGGTTATCCCGTCGGCGCGGCAATGGAATATGTCAACGAACGCTATGCCGAACTCGCGGCGGCGCTCGCGGGCGATTTAGAAAATTTAAAAAAACCGTATTTAAAAGTGGACGCCGCCGCGTTTGCGACCTTGTGGACGGCGCACAATGACGCGCGCGGGTACACAGTAGTCGGCGACCCGGCCGTGCGAATCCAGATCAACGCGCCAACTCCCGCGCCGCCAAGCGAAACCATCACGTCAAGCGCCGCAGCGCAAACAGATGTTGCGTTGGGAGATCATTCTGAAATTGAAGCGACGTTGAATCGGGTGGAACAGCAAATCGCCGCCCTCGCCGAAACGTTAAAGGAATTGCGCGCGGCGATAAAATCAAAATCGTGATAATGCGCCTACGCCCTCGCTTTGTAAAGGAGAGGGCGCCGCCACAGGCGCGGATGAAAACCCAAGACGCGCCGGCGTTGGCGAATGGCGTGAGGTTAAAAGGAGGCAGGATATGTCCGACAACGTTATGTTGATTTTTGTGAATCTCAGGCGCAGCGACGCGTTCCTCTCTGTAAACAATGCGGAAGGCATTCCCGAGTTCATTGCGACCTTGAGCCCCGCGCAAGCGACGCGCCAGACGGCGGCAGCCGGTTCGGTCTGGAGCGTCACGACGCTTGACAATGTGAACTATAGCTATCAAGTCACCGCGCGCGACCAGAACCGGGTCTACCTCATTGGCTCACAGGGTCTTTATCAAGTCGAACAGGCGACAGCTCTCTCGACCGACGGCAGCGTCCTTTCCGACGGCGCCAGCTTTCCGGTAGGCGGCGGCGGCGGCGGCGGCTGGCCCTAAACCGAAAGCGCTTGCGAACTATTCCGTCTCACCATAAATGCTTAACATGACGCTACGAACGATTTGGGAAATCAAACTTGGTTTCCGCAAAATCATGCTGTGAAATGTAAAGCAACTTGGTGAAATGGAATAATAGGCCACTCGGATAAACCTCGCAAAACCTGACACAGTACATCACAGACATAGTGGTAAAGAGGCAGTATCGCAAAAGTTGTGTAAAAGCCGGCAAGACTTGCGAAATCTCGGAGATTTCGCAAGTCTTGGAAATTACACAACGTTCGGGATTGGGAACCCTACAAGCATGAGCGCGCTCGCTCCGTATCTCCCGCAAGACCGCCGCCGCGCGCTTGCCGAAAATCACAGCTTGCCGGACCGCGCCATTGGCGCGGTCTTGTTTGCCGACGTTTCCGGTTTTACCGCGCTGAGCGAAGCGATGACGCGCAGTTTGGGCGCGCGGCGCGGCGCGGAAGAATTGACCGCGCGGCTGAACGCGGTTTATGACGCGGTCATCGCCCAAATCGAAAATTACGGCGGCAGCGTCATCAGTTTTGCGGGCGATGCCGCGCTGAGTTGGTTTGCCGAGACGGACGACCGGCGCGCGGCGAGTCGCGCTGTGACTTGCGCGTTTGCTTTGCAAAACGAGATGCGGCGTTTTGCCGTTGTCCCCTTGCCCGACAATACGACCGCCGCGCTGGCAATCAAAGTCGCCGTCGCTTTTGGCAGCGTGCGGCGCTTTGTCATCGGCGACCCGACCATTCGGCGCATAGATGTTATCGCGGGCAGCACGGTCACGCGCACGGCGGCAGCGGAGCAGCTCGCGCAGCCCGGCGAAATCCTGATAGATGCGGCGGCGGCGCAAGCGCTCGACGGACAGATTGAAATTGTCGCGTGGCGTCCCACACCGGACGCGGCGGAACGTTTCGCGGTCTTGCAAGCTTTGCGCGCGCCCGCTGCGCCCCCTCCCGCGCTCCCCCCCTCCCTTACGCTGAGCGAGGCCCAAATCAGACCCTGGCTCGACGCGGCAGTGTACGAACGCGTCCGCGTCAAAGGCGACACCTTTCTCACCGAATTGCGCCCGGTCGTCGCGCTGTTTGCGCGCTTTCAAGGCATCGCCTTTGACGCCGACGATGCGGCAGGCGAAAAATTAGACCAGCTGATAGCGCGCGCGCAGCGAATCCTCGCGCGCTATGACGGCGCGCTGCTCGAACTCACCATCGGCGACAAGGGCAGTTATTTTTACGCGACCTTTGGCGCGCCGCACGCGCACGAAGACGATGCGCGGCGCGCGGTCTTGGCGGCGCGCGAATTATTTCCGCTTTGCGCAGAACTCGGATTTCTCGAGCCGCTTCAGGCGGGCATCAGCCAAGGGGTGATGCGCGTGGGCGCGTATGGCGGCGCGATGCGGCGCACGTACGGCGCGCAAGGCGACGAAGCCAATCTCGCCGCGCGCTTGATGACCGAAGCCGCGCCGGGGATGCTTTTGGTCAGCGGACACATTCAAAAAACGATTGCGAATGAATTTGATTTGGAACCGCTGCCGCCGATTCGCTTAAAGGGCAAAGCCGAGCCGCTGCTGCCGTTCATCGTGCAGGGCTTGCGCGAAACGCGCGTGCAGCAATTACAAGAAGCGTACTATGCGCTGCCCATGATTGGACGCGAGCAAGAGCGCGCATTGATTCTGGAAAAATTAGAACGCGCACGCGCGGGCGCAGGACAAATCATCGGCGTCACCGCGCGGGCAGGCACAGGCAAATCGCGTCTCGCCGCTGAAGTGATTCGCACGGTGCGGCGGCAGCGCGAATCGAGTTACGGCAGCGAGTGTCAATCATTCGGGCAGAATATTTCCTATTCGGCTTGGGCGCCCATCTGGCGCGCGTTTTTTGGCGTGGATGCCAACATGGCGCCGCGCCGCCAAATTCGCGCGCTGGAGGGTCAACTCGCAGAACTGGCGCCAGAGCGCGCGGATGCGCTGCCTTTGTTGGGCAAACTGCTCGACCTGCCAATCCCCGAAAATGATTTTACACGCGCGCTCGAACCCGAGTTCCGCAGGTCCGCGCTGCACGCGTTACTGCGCGAGTGTCTCGCCGCCGCCGCGCAAGAAGCGCGGGCGCAGAAACAAATTTTGTTGTTTGTGATCGAAGACCTGCATTGGATTGACCCCGCGTCGCGCGAATTACTGCAAGAACTCGCGAGCGGCATTGCAAATTTGCCCGTCGCGTTTTTATTAAACTATCGTCCACCGGAAAACCGCGCGGAACGTTTGCCGCGTCTTGCCAGTTTGCCAAACTTTACCGAAATCACGCTTGCCGATTTGACCGACGCGCAAGGCGAAGGTTTGATTCGCGCGAAATTGGCGCAGTACGCGCCCGAAAACGTTCACGCTATTTCTCCGGCGCTCATTGCGCGCGTGAACGCGCAAGCGCAGGGCAATCCGTTTTACATCGAACAGCTGCTGGACTATATGCACGACCTGGGGTTGAATTTGCGCGACCCGAATCTTTTTGAAAACGTTGAACTGCCGAACACGCTGCACCGTTTGATTTTGAGCCGCCTCGACCAATTGAACGAGCCGCAGCAGCGCGTGCTCAAAACTGCCAGCGTCATCGGGCGTGTATTCCGGCTCGCGCACTTGTGCGGTTATTTCCCCGATGTCGGTTCGCTCGAAGAGGTCCGCGCAGCCCTCGCGCTTTTGGCGCAGTATGACCTCACCAGCGTTGACCCTGACAGCGTCGAGCTGACGTACTTGTTCAAACACATCGTCACTCATCAAGTCGCCTACGAATCGCTCACGTATGCGACGCGCGCCGCGCTGCACGAAGCGTACGCGCACTTTATCGAGACGCAAAGCGATCCTGAACGCACGCTGGACTTGATTGCTTATCACTATGACCGCAGCGCGAATTTGCCCAAGCGCAAAGAATATCTGCGCCGCGCGGGGCAAGCCGCCGCCGCGCGCTTTGCAAATATCGAGGCAGCGGACTATTTGACGCGCGCGTTGGCAATTGCGCAGCCGGACGAATATGAAGAACGGTATGCGGTCCTCACGCTGCGCGAACGCGTTTTCGATGTGCAAGGCGAACGTCAACGCCAGCGCGCAGACCTTGAGACATTGGCGGAGGTGTCGTTTGGGTTGACTGACCCGTCCAAGCATCTACAAGTACTGCTGCGGCAAGCGTGGTTTACGGAACGCCTCATGGAACACAACAACGCGCAGGAATTCTTGCGCCAATTCGACGAGACCTTCAAGGTCGTCGCGCTCCCCGAGGATGCGCGGCGCGATTTCGAAATGGAAGTTGCGCTGCTGCATGGCGTGGTCTTGTGGCAGCAGGGCAATGCCTTGGATGCGCGCCCGCACCTTACGCAAGCTTTGGAGTTTGCGCGCCAGACCGCAAATCGAACCGCGCAAATTCGCGCCTTGGGTTTTTTGGGCGCTGTTCACCGCGACCTCGGTGATTACGCAAACGCTTACTCTAACCATCTCGAACAATTACAAATAGCTCGCGCCGATGACGACCGGCGGCGCGAATGTGTAGCGCTTGATAATCTCGGTTGGATTGCTCAAGCCCGGGGCGAATTCGATCAAGCCATTGAAAATTTTACGCAAGCGCTGCAGAGTGTCCAAGAAATTGGCGACCGGGCGGGGGAAAGTATGCTCCTCTGCGATATCGCAATTCCTTTTCTTTACCTGGGTGAATATGACCATTCACTCGCCTATTTGGAAAAGGGGCTTGAGCTGGCAAGGACTATTGGCGAAAGGCGCAGCGCCTGTCGGACGGTCGTAACCATCGGCGAATGTTACCGGTTGATTGGACAAACAGCGGAAGCGGAAAGGCAGACCCAAGAGGGTCTGCAGCTCGCGCGCGAATTGGGCGACCAACTCAATCAAGCCATCGCTCTGTCCAACATGTGCGCCATTGCTTTGAAAGAAGGTGAATTGGATTCCGCGCGGGAATTGACCGGAGAAGCGCTGCGCCTTGCGCGCGCTATCGGACATCGCGAGGGCGAGGGTTTCTTACTCAACTGTCTGGGGCGCGCGCAATTGGGTCTGGGCAAACTATCCGATGCACGCGAGACATTCGAGCAAGCGCTCGCCGTGTGGCAAACGCTCGAGCCATCGCCGTACAGTTTGCAAGCATATGCCGGACTCGCCGAACTTGCGATGCGGCAGAATGATTCGGAACGCGCACGCGCGAGCTGCGATGCGATTTTTGAATTTTTGCGGCAAAACACGCAGCGCGCCGGCGACCCGTCCGCGCTCGCCGCGCTCTTGACTTGTTATCATGCGCAGCGCGCCGTGAACGACCCAGCCGCGTTTGCCACGCTCGAACGCGCGTATCGAGACTTGCAAGCGCGCGCGGACAAAATCTCGAACGCGGAAATGAAGCGTTCGTTCTTGGGGAATGTGCCGGCGAACGCGCAAATTGTGGAGGAATGGAATGCGCGGCGCTGACGCCTACCCCCCATTCCTACGCGGGAAGGGGAAGCCAAGAGTCATCCTCGCAACAAACGGGTAATTCCCATGAAAACAATGCATTGTATTTGCCATACGACACGCGCTCTAACGTCATTCGCAACAATATCTTGTACGCGGGGCTCCAAAATTTATTCATCGGCAGTTGGAGCAAAAAAATGACGGCGAACGTCGTCAACCACAATTGATATTTTACGAACGGCGCGGGCGAATGGCAGTGGCGGAAAAAAATTTATCGTTCTTTTGCGGCGTACCAAACCGCCACCGGCAACGACGCCGCCTCGCCGTATGGCATTGACCCGCTGCTGCAAAATCTCGGCGCGCCCGATTTGCATTTACAAAACAATTCGCCCGCGCTCGACCGGGACGAAAGCGCGAGTTCAGCCGGCGCGACAGATATTGACGGGCAGGCGCGCGTATACGGCGCGGGCATTGACGTGGGCGCGGACAAAGCGTAATGAAAAATCGCGCCGTCCAGGGTGTGCGTAAAGTTTTTGGGCGGACGGAAAGAAGCGATTAGAAATCGCGCCAACAAGGACACGAAACGTGCCTTCGCACGTTGGGAATCGCGTCTATCCAAAAACTTTACGCACACCCAAATGA
>WBZO01000578.1_pt1 | contig 72918 bp, 59 predicted proteins | sample 5204261 | NCBI WGS metagenome assembly WBZO01 (sample SAMN12412400, study PRJNA552823) | activated sludge metagenome | isolation source: activated sludge from anammox sidestream of wastewater treatment plant... | place: USA: North Carolina | collected 2017-09
AAGTGCGAAGCATAAAACTTCCGATTTCTAAAGTTGATATTCTTGACGCAATCCGTGAAAGTCGAGCAAGGTTCTCGTAACCCAAAAACGCCCAACAAAGCGTGCACCTGACGCTGGGGATTCTGCGCACATCCCAAGCAGTTTTCTACGCCTTAGCCTTTTTCTGGTTGGACGGCTTCGCCGTCCCCGCCCCAGCGCAGGTAACGCAAGCCGTTAGCCCCTTCGTGTAAAACCTATTCAGGAGAAATAATGAACCGAGTTCAAGTTATGTCATCCGATTTAGCGTCTGTGGGATACGATAAAGAAACGCAGGTTTTAGAAATTGAATTTCGGAATGGTTCTATTTACCAATATTTCAATATTCCAGAAAGTATTTACAGTGGGCTTATGAGTGCGTCGTCGCATGGGCGTTATTTTGCTGCTTATATCAAAAAAGGCGGCTTTTCATACAAGCAAATTCGATAAACTGGGGGAAGTATGAAACTCATTGCATTCAAAGCAGAACACTTTCGCTGCCTATATCAAACAGATTGGATACCATTCTCCGAACTTTCCATTTTCACAGGCGAAAATGACGGCGGGAAAAGCACAACCTTGTACGCATTAGACATTTTTCTGTCTCCCAGAAAAACACCCAATCTAGATGATTTTTCATATGCAACAGTTACGCCAGAAAACCCAAATGGCACTTTGCGTGAAACAGAAATTATCCTTCAAGGAAAGTTTGAATTAAATCCTTCCGAGATTGCTCTTTTAGCAGTATGGGGTATTACTAATCCTGTCATAGAAATAAAGAGAACTATCAAGGCAGATTTGTCAGCATCACCTTACATGCTTTTCGCAGAAACATATGATGATGACGCTTTCAAACGACCGTTAGACGATTACACAATTCCCCAACTAAAAGATATAGTAACTCGTTTTTCAATCGCTCTCGGAGCCACAAAATTAAAACAAGATATTGTTGACGTGATTCGGGCATGGGTAATCGTGCAACCAAAAGTAATCGCTGAAGTTAAATTGCCCGACAGTCTGGTTACTTGCCTCCCTGAAATTCAGATTTTTTCTTCTGAAAGTGCTTTAGACCCAGAAAATGAAATACGCCGAACTCTAAATACTCAATTCAAGAGTTTAATAGAAACTGACAAATATTCAGGCACAATTTCTCAAATCAAAAAAGACATAGAGACGGATTTGAACTTAGGTCTCGATAAACTTGCGCCATACGTCAAACAGTATTCTGGAGATGTGCAGTCAGTTTCAATTCGCCCGAATTTCAATTTTGCTTCTGGATTAACTACTACTGAATTGCAACTTGTCCGCCAAGATGGTAGACCAATTTTGTTACAACAAAGTGGCGCAGGGCAAAGGCGAAGGTTTAGCCTTGCAATTTACGAATGGAGTCAGGAAATTTTCAAAAATCGTGACGAAAACTCACGTCAATTAATAATGGCTTTTGACGAGCCAGACACCCATTTGGATTACAAGTCACAACGTCAAATTTTCGATGTCATTAAGAAATTTGCTGACCTGCCAGCAATGCAAGTCGTTGTATGCACACATTCCCTCAATTTTATTGAACGAGTACCGATAAATCAAATTGTACATTACAGCATAGACCAATCAATTCGACACACGAAACTTGAAGTCTTATCCATTGACGACCATGAAACTACCGATTTATTCATGTACGAGATTAGCAAAAATATGGGCTTGCGAAACAGTGTCATGTTACATGAGCGATGTTTCTTGGTTATCGAAGGTTCTACTGAAATGACGGCTCTACCAGTTTTGTTTTACAAAAACTACGACTTGCCTTTGCAGTCTGCTGGAATATGCCTGATTAATGGAGAAAATAGTTACGGCGCAAGAATGCTTGTCAAATTTTTAAACACACACAAAAGGCAAGTTTTATTCTTGGTTGATACAGATTCTGTAACAACTAATGGAATAAAAAAGCACTTTACCCCAGCAGCGTTTCAAGCCGATGGCATTGACGAAACAACACAGGTTCATTATATTGGGACGAAAGAATTTGAAGACGCTTTCACCGATGAAGTTTGGGCACGCATGGCGCAGGCAAATTTTCCCAAAGCGTCAGGGAAAGAATGGGAAGCATCAGATTTTGCCTCATTGCGTGGAAAACCTAAATTCTCTAAAGATGTGCAAGTTCTCATACAAACCGAATCAGGTATTGGCTACGAACCGTCAAAATCTGATTTAGGTTATAAACTGGCTCAGTGCATTGACAAAACAGAAATACCCGCCGTTATAGTGCAATGCTTTGAAAAGGCATACACACTTGCAAATTAGAGCGGGGCTAACAAAGCGTGCACCTGACGTGTGGGATTCTGCCGCGTTTTCAAGCATTTTTCTGGCTTCGGTTTTTTTCTGCTCCCAAACAGAATCCACGCCCACCCACACGCAGGTAACGCAAACCATTGTCAACAGCGCGCCGGAAATGATCGTGCGCTCCTGGCAAGAACGATTGGCGTTGTGGCAGCGTTTGGCGATTGTGCGTTTGGTGGGCATGAGAAAAATGGGCGAGGTTTTGAGCCAACGTTTATTCGTCAAGCCCGAAGAGGAAACGCTGCGCCAAACGTTTGTCGAGCGCTGGGCGGAAAACGACAAACGCGCTTATCTCGATTCCTTGCGCGCGCTGGTCGGCTGGAGCGTCACGGCTCAATTGGAGACGATTCGCTGTCCGACGCTCGTTCTTGCCGCCGAGTACGATTACACGCCGGTGGCGGTCAAAGAGGCGTACGTCGCCAAGCTGCCCGACGCGCAGTTGGTCGTCATTCCCGATGCGCATCACGCCCTGCCGGTTGAAAAACCGCGCGCATTCAATCAGGCGTTACAAGAATTTTTGGCTCGCCATCCATGAGCCGTTCATAGAAAGCGGTATCGTATGTTATTCACTCGCGCCCAACTCGAAGACAAAGAATTTTTGACGCTCGCGCCGTATGGCATGAAGAGCCGCGAGACGCGCGGCAGAATTTATCCCGACGACGAGCATGAATATCGCACCGCGTATCAGCGCGACCGCGACCGCATTTTGCACACCACCGCGTTCCGCCGTCTTGAATTCAAAACGCAGGTCTTTGTCATCACCGAAGGCGATTATTATCGCACGCGTTTGACGCACACCGTCGAAGTCGCCCAAATCGGACGCACGCTCGCGCGCACGCTCGGCGCGAATATGGATTTGACTGAAGCGATTTGCCTGGCGCACGACATCGGGCATACGCCGTTCGGACATGCCGGCGAATATACGATGCGGCGCTTGATGGCGGATTTCGGCGGATTCAATCATCAACAGCAATCGCTGCGCGTGGTGGACGAATTGGAGGAACGGTTCCCCGAACATCGCGGTTTGAATCTGACGTACGAAGTGCGCGAAGGCATCGCCAAACACGAAACGGCGTACGACGAAACGGGTTTTGGCGATTTTGATTTTTCCGAAGCGCCGACGCTGGAATCGCAATTGGCGAGCGCGGCGGATGAAATCGCTTACAACACCGCCGATTTGGACGACGGTTTGCGCGCGGGTTTGCTCGACCCGTTCGATTTGGAGGAATTGGAATTTTGGCGCGATTGGCGCGCGCAGAATCTCGACTTGGGCGCGCGCTTTACCGAAATGACGCGTCACAAATTTATTCGCTGGCTGGTCAATGAATTTGTCACCGCGTTTGTTACGCACACCGACGCGCAATTGCGCGCGCACGCCATCGAATCCGTCGCGCAGCTGCGCGCGTTTGACGGCAGCGTCGCAGATTTCTCCAAGTCATTTACCGAGCGCGCGAAACCGCTCCAAGAATTTTTGTATACGCGTTTTTACCGCCAATATCGCGTGATGCGAATGGCGAGCAAGGCGGAGCAGGTGATCGAAAAATTATTTCACGCCTATTTGCGCGATCCGCTCCTTTTGCCGCCCAAAACCCAAGCGCGTTTGAACCAAGAAATTCCGGCGCGCGTCGTATGCGATTACATCGCGGGCATGACGGACCGGTACGCGCTGGACGAATACGCGCGCCTCTTTGACCCGATGACGCGGGTATAGTCGGCGGAGCGGCAGCCAAATAAAGAACGGGTTCCTCTCAAAAAGAGGAACCCGTTCTTTTTTCGATACGCGCTTGGGCGCCGCGCTATTTCTGGCTCGGCACCATCTCGACGATCAATTTTTGGAAATGGCTGTTGGGCGGCAAGCCCGGCGTGCTGGCGTACACCAAATCCACGATTTCGCAATCTACGACGAGCGTCGCGGTTTCGAGCCGTACGGTTTTGCCTTTTTCCGCGAGCAGCAATTCGCCTTTGGTGGCGAGACGCTGCCGCGTGGCTTGGTTATTGTACGCCGCTTCGCTCATTAAAATTTGCGTGACCGTTCGCACGTCCGTTTTATCAAAGAGCCAGATATCGAACGCCGTCACTTTGTCCGGTTTGCCTTCGCCGACGGTTTCGGAGCTGCCCATGCCGGTCTCGCCCAAAAATTCGCCGCGCGTGGTTTCCAGCGTGAACGAGGTATCGTAATTGTCCTCGCCGAATTTATACGTCGCCGCAAACGTGCCGAGCGATTTTGCGAGCGGCGTCGCGCCGGCGCGCGCGGGAGTTGTGGCGGCAGGCGCGACTGCCATCGCGGGCGCGGTTCCCGGCGTATCGCTCAAGCCCGTTGACGCGGCGGGAGCTTGCGCGGACGGCGCGGCGGGCGGCGCGGCTTGGCGATTTTTCATCCGCATATACAGGAACAAAGCCGCGGCGACGAGTAAAATCACGCCCGCCAAAATCAGCAGCAGCATCCCAAAATTGTCCGTCAAACCGCCGCTCGATTTGCTCGGCGTCGGCGTGGGCTGCGGCTGCGTGGGCGCGCTCGACAGCGGCATCCCAAGCGCTTGCGCGAACGAACTGATACGCGCCGCGCCCGCCGCGTCGCCTTTGGTATTGCGCTTGGCAAATTCGCTGGTGAGACTTTGGCTGATTTCTTGCGGGGTCATGCCGCGCAAACGTTCTTGCGCCAGCGTAACGTTTTGGTCTGCCGCGAAAGCGTCTGCCGTCGTTACGATGTACATTTCTTTGGCAGGCGGGTTCAGGTCCCACAAATCGGCGTTGGTATATTGGACGGGAAAGAGAACCCAGCCCAACAAAAACCAGCCGATGAGCAAGCCGACGACGAGACCGCCCACCCCGAGCAGGATGGGATTGGAAAGCAAACTGGAGCGATTCTTCATTGCGCCTCCGAAAGGGCGTCTGAAAAAAAAGAGAATGATGGCAATCTGTGCGCCGGCATCATCGGGTGGGAGCCGATGGGTGGGTGCGCGGCGACAGTAATTTGCCTACAGTCAATGCTGTATTCGTACACTGAACCGGCAGAGTTGTTTGGATTCTAACACAAGACGCGCGGGATTTCAAACAAGGCGCGTATTTTTTCGCGGCGCGGCGTTATGATTTCACCGCGTTGGCGGTCAGGCGGCTCGACGGTAATTCCGCGCGTACAGCGTCCGTTTCAAAGCGTTCCGCCGTTGGATGCGGCGCGTCGTCGTCGCGCGCGGAATACAAAACGGGCGCGCCCCATTCCCACGCGCCATTCATTGCCGCAATGGCGCGACGGCTTTCTGTCACCGCCAAATCCAAACCGGCGCCCTGCCGCAGCGCGCGATAAAACGTTTTGAAAAACGCCGCGCGCAGCGTTGGCGGGAGCGGATATTGAAACGCGAGCGCCGCCGTCACAAATTGACGCGTGACCAGCTCTGCCGCAAATGCCGAACCCGCGTGCGCGGTCGTTTCCGCGCCCGCCGTCTGGTCAATGACGACCAGCTGCACCGACGGATTCGCGTCGAACCAGCGCGCCAGCGTCAAGGCGGTGAGCCAACGTTCGTGCCAAGCGTCCGCCGCGCACAGCGCCAATTCTCCGCCCGCCGGGTCGTGTCCGTACTCGGAACGCAAATGCAGCGCTTGAGACGGAACGGGATGTGGCATGGCGGATTCTAGCGCCGCCGCGTCGAGCGTCAGCGCGTTCAGGTCGAGCGCGCTGTCCACCAAATCAAATGGTCGCGCCGCGTCGGGGCTTGGCGCATAAAAACAGATTCCGGTTTCGAGCGTCAAACGCGCCGCCGCGCGCGCGCGGCGGGACGGAAAATACCGCGTCAAGGCGAGTCCGCCGTCAAGCGTGAGAAATTGATGGGCGTCCGGGTCGTACAGATATTCCCACGGCAATTGCGTCAATGCGTTGGGCGTCGTCAGTTTGAGGCGCAGCGCCAACCCTTGGCGTGCGGCAACGCGCTGCGCGGCGTGAAACGCTTCGCCAATCTCGGATGAAAACAGACGGCGATACAACAGCGCGCCAATCATACGCATTTCGTCCGGGTTCAATCCGTACTGCCAAGTATGGACGCGCTCTTCGCCAAACGGCGAAACAAAATCGGCGACGGCTTGGCCGTTGGTCGGACTGTGCGTCACGACGCGATAGCGTTCTGAACGTTCTAATGATTCGAGCGTAACGGTAAAATCTTGATATGCCATATTCGGTCCGGTTCACTGCCGCCCCAGCGCAATGAACGACGAACAATTATAGCATGATTGTAATCAGGTTGTAATCTTATTCACGCTTTCCTTCTCCGAAACGGCGCGCGCTTTACATTCTTTGCCGCGATTTTTTCCCCGTATGCCACTTTGACGAAATCCGCAATCAGTTGTTTTCGCAATTTCAATTCTTCGCGCACGCGCTGGTTGGCAAAGTCAATGTACTCTTGTTTCAATTCGTACCCGACGTAACCCCGTCCCGTCGCGCGCGCGACTTTTAAGGTTGTGCCGATGCCTGCGAACGGGTCGAGGACGAGGTCGCCGCTGTACGAGAAAAGGCGGATGAGCCGGTACGCGAGTTCTTCGGGGAACGGGCAGGGGTGCGGCAGTTGATTCGGCGGCACGGGCGCAATGTGCCAGATGTTGTTGGCAATGTCGCGCGTAAACACGGCGTCGAGTTCCATCGCGTCGCGTTCCTTGTCGCGTTTCGTTTTGTCCTGATAGATTTTTTTCGCGCCCGGTTTGCGGAAAATCAAAATATATTCCAGCATCAGATTCGGATAATAATAACCGGGGTACGGATGCTGAATCGTCGCGCCCGCGCGTTTTACGCCGCCCGTCACCTTTGCCCAAATGACGTCTTGATGAAATTCCCAACCGTTTTCTTCCATCAAGTTCGTCACGTGATACGGCGTCGGCACATGCTTGCCGTTCAACAACACCGTACCAATCACGATGGCGCAATGTCCGCCCGGCTTGGTCACGCGCCGCGTTTCCGTGAACACGCGTTTCAAAAATTCCAAATAGTCCGCGTAATTTTCTTTTTGACGCGGGCGATAGTTTCCCTTGGCGTCGCGCGCGTGCGCGTCGTAATCAATCGCGTTCCAATACGGCGGCGACGTGACGGTCAAAGCCACGCTGTCGTCCGCGAGTTCGGACATGGTTTCGCAAGTGTGTTGAAAGATTTGGTTCATGGTAGGCGGCGCACGTCAAACGTCAGACGCATCACGTTTCATCCCTCATCCTTTCCCCTCACGCGTCCAACTCTTCGACCCATTCCGTTTTTTTCATTTGCGCGCGTTCTTGATTCACCTGACGCTCGCGTTGATCAATCACGACCGCGCTGCGCGCGTCCTCCAGCGCTTGCACTACGTCAATATCGTTGCCGCCTTGCGCGCTCAGGCGATGCCCGATGCGCACCATCACCGGCACGCGCACAATCGGTCCCAAAATCACCGCTTCGCCCACGTTCAAACCGGGCAAGTCCGCGAGCAATCCTTCGCTGATGCCTTCGGACGATTGCTTGATGGCGAGTTGGTCTTGCGGATTGGTGAGCCGCATGATGATTTGCGAATTGCATTGCGACAACGTATCGCCGTGAATTTTGTACGGGCGCTGCGTGACGAGGACGAGGAACAAACCGAATTTGCGCCCTTCCGACGCGATGCGTTTGATAATGTGCGCCGCTTGCGATTTCGCGCCCTGTCCGCCCGGCACAAAATTGTGCGCCTCTTCCAAAACAAAAAAGACCGGGCGCGGCAGACCGTTCGTCGTCGCTTCGCCCCACAGATCGCGGAAAACTTTATCCACGACAAATTCCGTAATCCAACTATCCACGCCCGCCAAGTCAATCACGGATAAATTCATCGGACGCAGCAGCGCTTGAAGCGGCACTTCTTCAAAACCCCAAATATCTACGCGCGTCAAACGCTCCACATATTTGATGGCTTTTTGCGCGCCCGCAATCGCGTCGAGCGACAAACCTTTGCCGCCGTTCGCGCCGTCGTTTTTCTCGCGGCGCGGCGCGTCGCCCGGCGCCTCGTCGTCGTCCGCCGCGTCGCCGCCCAAATCATCCCAGTCCACGTCGAGATTCGCTTTGGCGTACGCCGCTTTGCGAAACTCTTGCATTTCGGGCGGCGGCGCGTCGCCGGAACGTTTGCGTTCGGGCCCGCGCGGCATCCATTCGCCCTCCGCGCCGCCGCCGTCGGCGATGCGTTCGATTTCGCGCAAAAATTCGTGCGGCGCGTAATCGCGTCCGCGCAAATTATCGAGCGCCGTTTGCAGCGCTTTGCGAATGTTGGTGGACGATTCGGGAATGCCCGTCATGGCGCAAAGCTCGTCCAGTTCGAGCGCCGAAAATTTCATCGTAAATTTTTTCGCGCCGCCGATTTCAGCGTCGCTGATGCGCCCCTTTTGATTCGTCGGCATCCGGTAAATTTCCACGCGGTCGGCGAACGGCGTGACGCGCATGGTTTCATCGCGGCGCATTTTGACGTAATCGCTGTTCGGGTCAAAAATCACAATCGAGCCGCCGAGCTGCAATAATTTTTCCAAAATCACGCCGACGGTGTACGACTTGCCCGCTCCGGTTTGCGCGATGACCGCCATGTGCCGCCGCAAACCGTTCGGGTTCAACAGCACGCTCACGTTATCGCGGTTGATGAGCGAACCAATGTCAATGCCGCTTTCAACGTCTTGGGAAAAAAAGCGTTTCAACAAATCGTCGGGCGCTTGCGTGACCGGATTGCCCGGCATGGTCGCGTGACGCGGATAGCGCACGGTCTTGCCGTCGAGATAACCCAGCACTTGGGCTGTGCCGACGATGATGGGCTGCGAAGTAGAAATGCGATTGAGAATTTGCGCCACTTCGTTGTACGAGAGCGAGGTGTCGAGCAAACGCGACGAGACCGCGAGTTTGGTCACTTGCGCCAACACATCGTATTGCGTCGCGCGTTCCGGGTCTTGGACTTGGACGACAATATATTCCAAACGCGGCGGCGCGATTTCGCGATTGGTCACAAACGTAAATTCATCGGTGCGGACTTCGCCGACGACGTAACCGACAGTGTTCATGTTTTGGGGGCGCGCGCGCTGACAGTTGATTCCCAAACTGTCAGCGCGCGTCAGTCGTAAAACAATTGTTCTATGCGCGCATTATAACCGAGCGGAGGCGCGGCGTCAATCACAATTTTTCGTAGGCGGAAGCGCGGTCTTGGCGGCGTTTGAGTTCGTTGGCATAGCGCTTGCCCAACGTATCGGCGTGGGCGCGCGCCCAATCGGTCAGCTTGGTCGCGCCGGCGGGCGGCGAAGCGGTGTACAATAAATTCGCCATCAAGCCCTCAATCTCTTGGCGCGTAATCGTCACGTCGCCCATCCATTTGCTGATCAATTCGCCGACCCAATAACCGAGCGCGGGCGGCACGGAAATGATGGGGCGGCGCGCGCCAATGATTTCGCCCAACTGTGCGACCAAACCGCGATAGGTGAACGTTTCGGGCCCGATGGCGTCAATGACGCAATTCTCGCGCGCCGCGCCTTGCGTCACCGCGAGCGCGGCGAAATCCTCTACAAAAATCGGCTGCAATTTGTATTGTCCGTCGCCGAATACGCCAAAGACGGGCAGATGCCGCAGAATCCACGCAACGTTGTTGATCAAAATATCCTCGTCGCCAAAAATTACGGTGGGGCGCAAAATGGCGTACGCGAGCCCCGACTCGCGCAGCGCGCGTTCCAAACGCGCCTTGCCGGAAAAATATTCGAGCGGCGAATCTTCGGACGGATTGGTGATGCTCGTATGCACAATACGCGTCACGCCCGCCTTTTTTGCCGCGTCAAAAAGTTTCAGCGTATTGGCGACGGCGGCGGCGTGCGCGAATTCTTTGTCCGCGCCGTAATTAAAGCGCACCCAGTACGTGTTGTACAGCGTCGTCGCGCCGCGCAAAGATTCCGTCAGCGCGTTAGGATTATCGAAGTGGAACGGCTGCGCCGTAACCTTGCCCTCGAATGGGTTCGCGCGATGCAGTGAATTGGTGAGCGTTCGCACCGTCACGCCGCGCTCTAATAAACGCGCGGCGATATATTTTCCCGTGTACCCAAACGCGCCCGTAACAATGTGTAATTCCGGCGTCATGCGGTCTCCTTGAAAAGGTACGACAAATTTGCGCGATGGCGTTCAGCGCCATTTATCGTACCGTTGTCCACATTTTAGTTGGCTGCGGCAAGCCCGCGACTCGTGGGCAGCTCTATTTTTTGACTCGTCGCAACCGAGCGAATTATAACGTTTTACGCGAAATAAAAATCCCCGAATTCAGGTTCGGGGATTTTTATTTTCGTATTCGTCTGCGGTGAGAATAATGGGCCCTTCGACTTGACTTTTGTCTTCGGGCAAGAACCAAGCGAGGCCCGCCAACATGCCGACCAACACAACTAGAATTGTCATTGCTGCTTCTTTTTGCGAGGCCCGACAGGTTTTCATGTGTGGCGGCGCATGGAAAATCTGTCCAAAATACCGCGCGCACGTTATCTTGCGCGCACGCGGCGGAAACCTGTCGGGTCTTGTAGGGTACTGATTAGGGTGATTTGTTATTGCAGAGTGATGAGCGTCAAAACGCGATTGCCGGCAAGCGCGTACAATTGCCCGTTGCGGAACGCCAACTGTGAGATGCCGTCGTGCGCTGCCGCAACGCCCGCATTGAGCGCTGCCCAAGTGGCGCCGCCGTCAACGCTGCGCGCCAAACCGGTGGGGAAAAATTGTACCGCGCCAGAGCCAACCCAAACGCCGCGCGCCGCGTACAGCGCGTTCGCATTGTCGGGATCAATCGCAATCGCCGTAATTGTTTCGCGCGCGCCCGGCGTCAACGTAATGCCGTCGTTGATGGCGCGCCACGTCGCGCCGCCGTCCACGCTCTTGAACATGCCCAAACCTTCAACGCCGATGTACAGCTCTTGCGCGTTCGTCGGACTGACCGCCAACGCCGTCGCTTGGCTGGGCAGCGCGTTGGACAAGGCGCGCCACGTTTTGCCGCCGTCTTGGCTCACCAGCACATCGCGTTTCGCGGTGAGATAAACCGTTTCGGGCTGCGTCAGCGCGGCGGCGTACGCGCCGATGGTCTGCTCATTCACGCGCGCGTTTTTGGCGAAAATTGTGCGCACGCGCGCCAACGCATCGGCTGCCGCGCCGCGCACGCTCGCGCTGGTATCGGCGACGGCGGTGATTTGCAAATCGCTCAACGCGCGCGCGTCATGGCTTTCGCCCAACGCGTACGCGGCGTTGCGGCGCACGGCAGGCACGGGATCGTTACGCATGGCTTGGCGCAGCGCGTCAGTGGCTTGCGGCGACGCGATATAACTCAGCACGTCGGCGGCGTTGCGGCGCTGCGTCGGATTGTTCGAGCGCAGCGCGACGAGCAATTGCGGCGCTGCGTTTTCGCCCGCGGCTTCCAGATTGCGTTGGGCGTCGTGCCGCGCCGCCGTCAACGCTTCATCTTTGAGATTGTTGACCCAGCCCTGAATTTGAATTTGTACCGGACTGATTGGCGTCGCATTCGTACTGAACGCCGCGACCGCAATGATCGCAAGTAGGACGAGGATAGCGCCGACGGTCAAAGCCGCGCGGCGCGATTTGGATTGCAAAAAGGGGGTTTGAAAAATAACGTTTGGCATGTCAACTCTCGCTCGAGACGCATACAATAATGTCGTTTGAAATCAAATACAAGACGCAGGCGGAACGGTTTTTGTTCCATCCTGCGTCGCGTCGAAAAAATCTGTATTTGAATCAATACCTTTGCCAAAATGCCAAATCGTCCTTACAAACTTCCGAAATCGGGCGAACAGCGTTCGCCATGAGATATTCGGAAGTTTGTGACCGGTTGGCGAAGGTTTGGACGGCGCGTTATTTGGGGGGCAGCGCGCTGAGGCGCCGATACAGCGTGGCGCGTCCTTCGTCGGACGCGATATAGTCAATGAAACCGGTAACGTCGGCGGAAGCCGTTTTGGGAACGATGAGAAAAACGGTTTGCAGCAGCGGATACGTTCCGTTGGCGACGTTTTGACGCGTGGGCGCAACGCCGTCGAGCGATAGCGCGCGCGTATTGACGTTATTGTCCCAGACGTTGGCGGCGACGTAACCGATGGCGTTGGGATGTTCGGCGACGTAATCGAGCATGTCCAAATTGGTCGGCTGCACCAGCGCGGTGGGGGTAGTGCGCGCGCCTTGCATGATTTGTTCTTCGAAGACGGCGCGCGTGCCGGCGCCGTCTTCGCGCGTCAAAACTTGAATGACGTCTTGACCTTCGGGCGGGTCGAGATTTAATTGCGACCAGCGATTGATTTCGCCGGTGAAAATTTTTTTCAATTCGTCGCGCGCAAGGTTTTCCAACGCGTTGGCGGGATGCGTCACAATGTACACGCCGTCGCGCCCCAGTTCGTACGCGATGGCGTTGGCGCGTTCCAATTCATCCGCGCGCGGATTGCGTTCAATGAACGCGAAATCGGATTGTCCGAACGCGAGCTGCCGCAGGGACATGGCGGAATTGGTTTTGAAAAAATCGAACGTCGTATTGGGATGCGCGGCGCGGAACGCGGCGCCGATTTCGCGCGCGATATATTGGGTCGAGTCCGCCGTGCCGATGCGAAAATGCGCGGGCGCGGGCGGCGTGGGCGTCGCGCGGCACGCCGCGCCCAAGACGACCCACATCAAGCCGACGGACGCAAAGAAAACGAACCGCGCCGCGCGTTTGGTTTTTTCGCGTCCTGATAATTTTGCTTGCTTCATCCGCGATGCGTCGTTCACCCGCGCAGCAGCGCCAACGCGATGATGGCGGCTGCCATCGCCCAGCGATAATACACAAAAATATCGGTCGAGTTGCGTTCAAGATATTTCAAGAGGAATCGAATCGTTAGAAAACCGGCGAGGGCAGCGGACGCGAAACCGACGAGGTACAAGAATAAATCGCCCGCGCCGAACGCGCCGCGCTGCGATTCCTGATACACCTTGTACAAACTCTTGAGACCTGCGCCAGCGATAATCGGCGCGCTGAGCAGAAAAGAAAAACGCGCGGCGGCATCGCGTTTTAGTCCGAGAAAGAGCCCCGCCGTAATGGTTGCGCCGGAACGCGAGACGCCCGGAAAAATGGCGAGCGCTTGCGCCGCGCCGATGATGACGGCGTCCCAAAAATTCAATTGTTCCATCGCGCGGGTGTGTTTGGCGACACGCTCGGCGAGAAACAAAAAGAAACCCAACGCCGCGATGATGAGCGCCATGGCGACGAGCGCGGAAAAAGCGAGCGGCGCGTTGGGCGAGTGGAAAATTTCTTCCACTTTGCTTTCCGCGAGCGCGCCAATCACGGCGCCGGGGATGCAGCCGATGACAATGAGCCAGGCGAGGCGGCGGTCGGGATCGGCGCCAATTTTTCGGGTCGCGACGCTGGCGACGCCCGCGCGAAGCAGCCGCCCCCAATCTTGCCAAAAATACGCCAGCACCGAGACGAGCGTGCCGAGATGCAGCGCCACGTCAAAGGGCAGACTGGTGATCACGGCATTATCCCAGCCCAATAGCCAGGGGACGATGATGAGATGGGCGGAGCTAGAGATAGGCAAAAATTCGGTCAATCCTTGCAGTACGCCGAGAACGATAGATTGAAAAATGAGAACAGGGTCCATGAATAGAGCGCGGGTCGCGTATCGCGTATTGTTCCGCAAGGCGCGCGGCGCGATACGCGATGGGCGCTGTGCGATTAGCGATTCAGATATTCCTGCAAAAGTTCCAACGCGGCGATGGCGGAGGAATATTTATTTGCCAGCCGTTCGCCGGTCCAAATAAATTTGCGGCACCAAAACGCGTCGGGCGCGGATAATGCGATGTAGGTCAAGCCGAGCGGTTTGGTCGGCGTCGCGCCGCCGGGGCCCATGATGCCGGTGATGCCGATGGCGACATCGGCGCCAAATTGCGCGCGCGCATTTTGGGCAATCACGCGCGTCACCGGTTCGCTCACCGCGCCATATTCCAACAATAAATCGTTCGGCACATGGAGCAGACGCTCTTTGGCTTCATAGGCGTACGCGACGACGCTGCCCAAAAAATATTCGGAACTGCCGGGCACGTCGGTGAGGAGCGAAGCAATCAAGCCGCCGGTGCAAGATTCGGCGAGCGCGAGGGTTTTGTGTTGTTGGCGCAGCAGCGCGCCAATCGTAATAGCGAGAGGTTCAACCATGCAGCTGATCATTCATCTGGATTTTGCGCTGCGACAACGCGCGGACAAACGAAGCGATTATAATGCGAGTTGCGCGCGGCAACAAAAACGCTGGGGCGTTCCATCGAACGCCCCAGCCGCTTATTGACTCACCTTACGCAGGAGCGGTCATTCTGAGCCCTTTTTGCAAAGAATCTCTGGTTGACACAAACAGAGATTCTTTGTCGCCAAAACCGCTTCTCATAGACAACTCTAATAAACATCGCGCCAAGACCTGGCAGGTTTTCGTCGCGTGCGCGTAAGGTGGCAATGACAGCGCGTGACATGAGCTATGGAATCAAAGCGATAATTTTTTCCATTTGTTCGCACGTGTAGCGCACTTGGCCCGGTTCGCCCGGTGGGTCGTACGCGTTCGTGAGTCTCAATGCCACATCGCCTTGCACCCAACTGTACATCACACAGCCACTGCCGATTTTGTTGAACGTTACGTCGCGTCCGCCAATGTCCTTTTTTTGAAATTGCGGATCATTGAACGACTCGGCAAATGCTTTGGGCATTTCGGTCAGCGTCAAGGTGTCGTGCGGCGCGCTATCGGGATGCGGGTCAAAATGAATTTCGATGCCCGCGCCTTTGCCGTCCGGCGTTGGTATGTTGCGTTCGACGACGGTCATTTTTTCGGGCAGCCACGTCGGGCGCAAAATTTGGAACGCGGGCGCGGGCGCCGCCGTCGGCGTTGGCTGGACGGGCGGCGCGTGCGTTTTGCCCAATTCCGCCGCGCTCGACATGGACGCGGCGATTTTTAACGTTTCGTCGCGCGCAATCCCATGACTTTCAAGCGCGGTATATCCGCCGTCTTGGACCCACCACAAAATCACGATCGTAGGTTGGTTGGCGTCGGCGTTGAATAGCAGCTGATGCGCCACGCGCCCGTTCGGCAATTCCACCAGCTCGCCCTGAAAGCGCGATTCTTGCTCCATAGCGCCCGCGCCTTGTTTTGCATTTTGCACCATCAGCGCTTTTGTCCCGTCCGCGCGATAGTAATCAATCTCATTTTGCATCGGCGGCGCGGGCGTCAAATCGTCCGGCACGTACGTTGGAATCAAAATCGGATAATCCGCTTGCGCGCGCAACGCTTGCAAGGTCGGCGCGGTTGGGTTGGGCGCTGGCGCGTGCGAACCCGGAACGGTTTGCAGCGTTTTTGCCAGCTCTATTAGCGCGTCGGGTTTGACGCGGAAACTGGAAATTAAAAGCAACGTGCCGTCGCGCAAAACTGTCGCGGCAGAGTTGGAACCGGTCCCAACGCTTGGGTCGAAATCGCCGCGACGAATCCAACCTTGCGCGCCGTCGAGCGCGAACGGTTCCGCGCCGTCGCTCCAACCGCGCAGCGTTTCATAGTCCGCGCGTTTTTCGAGGATGCTCACGCCGTCTTGCTGCGCCAAGGAATTTGTGTCGGCTTGAGCGGCAGGCACATACGCGAGTTCGATTTGTTTTTCAATTTCGTTCCACTGCGGCGCGCGCGGGACAAGTCCGTTCGGTAACTCGGCGGGCGCGAAAAGCGGAAACTCGACGCGCGCCGCGAGCGCGGACAATTGCGTTTGATATTCTTGGGCGCTTGGCGCGGGTTTGGGCCGCATGTCGTTTATTTTGGCGTCGGCGGGCGGCGTGAATGTGAACAAGTCGTTCGGCAAAGCTTGATTGTAGTCAATCGCGGTAACCGCCATCGAACTCGTAACTGCATCGCCGGTCAGCGCGCGGATTTCCGATTTCAGGACAAAGAACGTTTTTTTGTCGAGCCAGATGGTGTGCGGTCCGTTCAGCGCGGGCGCGGCGGCGCTGCGACATTTTGCAATGCCCATGTCCACTTTGTACGCCGCGCGTCCCGCAATCGTTTCTTCGCCCACCACGTTCGGTTCATAGCAGTTGGAGAAATCCTGCCGCAAAAAATCCAGACTCGCCGCGCTCGGCGAAGGAAAACTTTTGGATTCTGCAACCTGAACGTTCACCGTGTTGTTGTTCACGTCGAAATCGTATTGCGCGTCCCCATCCGCAACTTGGATCGTTTTGTACAGCGGTTGATTTGTCGCGGCTTGCTGTGATTCGATGCGCCAACGCGTCGGGCCCGCATACCAAGTTTTGATTTCGCCGCGCGTCGCGCGCGTGGGCGGCGCGTTGGGATCGTCCGCGCGCGCGTCGTACGTCTCTTGGATCATCGCGAACGATTTCACATTGACCTTGTTCAAATCGCGCGCGGCGGAACGCGCGTTGGTCAATAATTCCTCCGCGTTCACGGATGGCGGACGCGTTGCCCAAAACGCGAGCGCGATGCTTCCCACAACCAAAGCGGCGGCGATGCCGGCGAATGACCAGCGCGCTGCCGATACCGTTCGGCGCCGCGGCGGGGGCTGAGGCGCGCGCGCGTTTTGCATTTCCGCCGCGCGTTCGATCTGCGCGCGCAGCGCGGCGGCGAATTTGGGATTCGGTTCCGCCGCCAAATGGGCGCGCATTTTTTGCGCGGTTGCCGCAGTCCGCCCAAGTTCTTGTGGCGGCGTCACATTCGGATTGGTTTCCAATTCGTCCAGATATTGGTCCAGCAAATCTGCCAACTCTTGTTCCCGCGCGTTCATTGTTTCACCTCTTTCAAAAAGCCGCGTTCCGCTACGCGCGCTTTGATGCTTTCCATACCGCGCCACCGGAGCATTTTTACGGATGCGTGCGTCTTGCCCAACATGCGCGCGATTTCTTTGCCGTTGAAACCCGCGAGGGTCAATTCCAGAACGGCGCGCTGTTCGTCCGACAATTCATCCAGCGCGCGATAAAATGCCGCGCGTTCCGCTGCCGCGATGGCTTGTTCCTCGGGCGAATCGTCCAGCGCGAGATAACGTTCGACATCGTCCAACGGCGTATGCGCGCGTCCGCGTCGAAATACATCGGCGACGACGTTGTGCGCGATGCGAAAGAGCCACGCGGCAAAGACGCCGTCGTGAAATTGCGGCAGCGCTTGCAGCGCTTTCAAGAAAATTTGACTCGTCGCGTCTTGCGCGGCGGATTCATTTCGCAAACGCGCATAGCAAAAACGATAGACGCGCTGGACATAGCGGTCATACAATGCGGCGAACGCGCGCGCATCCCGACGCGCTGCGGCGACGAGCGCGGCATCATTTTCCGCGGACGCCTGCGCGAGCGCCGCATGTGTTTCATAGTTTGACATGGTACTCGATGATAAACCCATTTTTCCTCTTTTCAGGGCGAGTGTCTATGATGGAGACGCCTGACGCGGAAAAAGGTAACGCCGATTGTGTGCGCGCGTTTCTGTTGCCTACGGACGCGCGGAAAAAATCGTTGCCGCGCCCGTGCAGGCGCGGCAACGATTCTACGGTTGAAAGGCGTGACGCCGGGCGGCGGGTCATTGGATTGGCGGTTGGATGTTGATGTCGGCGTAGGAATAGTCTATGGTTACCTGACCGGAGCTCTTGGCGTTTGAAAATTGCATGGTCATTTTTTGCGGCACGCTGTCCGTTGCGCCGAGCCAGAGTTTGGCAGAACCAGCGCCGGGTTCGTCGCCCGCCGTAACTGTCACATTGACTTGGTACACTAACGTCGGAACGCCATTCACAATCTCGGGCAATGCCATTTGCGATTCGACGCCGGTCACTTGCGCGTGCAGCGGCAATTGCGCGGCGAGCTGTCCCGGGGCGTTGAACACGCACAAGAACCCACCCATCACTTCATGAATGCCGTTCACCTGTTGTGACGCTAACGCCGACGTCGCCGGTTGTTTCTTCCAGGTCCCATCTTGGTAAATGTAGAAATTGGGCGCGACGACGACAATTTCCGACGTCGTGCCGTCAGAAACGCTTTTCAGACGAGCGCGCTCTGTGCCTTGCACTTCGATGAGCGCGGAGCCCTGAATTTGTTTATCGGCGCCCGTACCGGCGATTGTCATTTCTGCGCGTGCGTTGGGTTGCGCGCGCAAAGCATCGCATGCTTTTTTCAAAACATCCTCGATATTACCAACGGGGATGCCGGCGGATGAATTCGACGGGGCTTGCGTTGGCGCGTTTGTGGGCGCGGCGTTCGTGGCAGCCGCAACGGGCGCCGTCGGCGGTAGAGATGTCGCGCTGGCTTGGGGCTGCGCTTGGGTCGCCGCCGGCGCAACTGTAGCCGGTTGTAGTGTCGGCATTGTCGTCGCAACCGCAGGCGGTTGAGAGGTGGGTATCGCAACGTTCCCGCTGCATGCGGCAAGCGCGTATAGCGGCAGAGCGAGAATCAAGAGTGGTACCCCGCGACGCATAGACAGAGTGTTCATTCTTTTCACTCCTTTATGCAAAAACTGGAGCGGAGCAATTGAATTTTATCAAGGATAATTAAATTACCCAAGTCAAGTCGCCGCCTCAAACGGCGCTCCCTCCGCGCCCGATACGCTCATTGACCGCGCGCCCAGTTGGCATATAATTCAACTACACTCGCCAATTCGTATTCGAGGCATAAAGTTATGATGCGCTTTGACCGTTTTACCGAAAGAGCCCAGGACGCGTTTGCGCGCGCCCACGAAATTCTCCAACGCTATCGTCATTCCCAACTCGATGCCGAACATTTGCTGCTCGCGCTCGTCGAACAATCGGGCGGCGCGGTGCAGGCGATTCTCGAACGTCTGCGTATCGAACCGGATGCGATTCGCAATCGCACGGACGAATACTTGCAGTCCACGCCCAAAACCTACTACCCGTACGGCGGCGGACAGGCGCAAGTGTACGTGACGCCGCGCGTAAAACGCATTGTGGACAACGCGAACGAAGAAGCGTCGCGCCTCAAAGATGATTACGTTTCGACGGAACATCTTTTGCTGGCGTTGACGAGCGAACGCGACGGGATGGCGGGCAGAATTCTCGCGGAATTTGGCGTGACCAAAGACCGCGTGCAAAACGTTTTGGGCGAAGTGCGCGGCGGTCAGCGCGTCACCGATCCGAACGCCGAAACGCGCTATCGCATTCTCGAACGTTATTCGCGCGATTTAACGCTGCTCGCGCGCGATGGCAAACTGGATCCGGTAATTGGGCGCGATGGCGAAATTTTACGTTTGATTCAAATTTTATCGCGGCGCACGAAAAACAATCCGGTGTTGATTGGCGAACCCGGCGTGGGCAAGACCGCGATTGTGGAAGGATTGGCGCAAAAGATTGTGGCGGGCGATGTGCCGGATCCGCTGTTGACGAAAAAAGTGGCGCAGTTGGATTTGAGCGCGATGGTCGCGGGTTCGCGTTTTCGCGGCGAATTTGAAGAGCGTTTAAAAGCCGCGCTCGAAGAAATTCAAAACAGCAAGGGCGAAATTATTTTGTTCATTGACGAACTGCACACGGTCGTCGGCGCGGGCGCGGCGATGGGCGCGATTGACGCGTCGAACATGATGAAGCCCGCGTTGGCGCGCGGCGAATTGCAGTGCATCGGCGCGACGACGTTGGACGAATATCGCACGCACATTGAAAAAGACCCCGCGCTGGAACGACGTTTTTCGCCGATCTTTGTGGACGAACCGAGCGTGGACGATACGCTCGAAATGTTAAAGGGTTTGCGCGCGCGCTATGAAGCGCATCATCAGGTGAAAATTGACGACAGCGCGCTGGACGCGGCGGCGAAACTTTCGCATCGTTACGTCGCGGACCGCTTTTTGCCGGACAAGGCGATTGATTTGATGGACGAAGCGTCGGCGAAATTGCGCGTGGCGATTTTTTCCATGCCGCCCGATTTGAAAACCTTGCGCGCGCGCATTCGTCAATTGCAGAGCGAGGAAGAAGCGGCGTGGGGCGCGCGTCATTACGAGCAAGCCGCCGAAGCGCGCGCCGAGCGCGTGAAATTGGAAGAAGAATTTAACGCGGCGCGCGCGGCGTGGCAGCAAACGCAGGGTTTGGACGAGACCGTCGAACGCGAGGACATTGCCCAAGTCATTAGCGTGTGGACGGGCGTGCCGGTCAATCGGATGCTGCAAACGGAAGCGGACAAATTATTGTTGATGGAGGACGCGCTGCATCAGCGCATCGTCGGGCAGGACGACGCGATTCGCGCCATCAGCGACGCGGTGCGCCGTTCGCGCGCGGGCTTGGCGGACCCGAAACGACCCATCGGTTCGTTTTTGTTTCTCGGGCCTACGGGCGTCGGCAAAACGTCGCTGGCGCGCGCGCTCGCGGAATTTTTGTTTGACGACGCGGACGCGCTCTTTCGCGTGGACATGAGCGAATACCGCGAACGTCATTCCGCCGCGCGTTTGATTGGCGCGCCGCCCGGTTACGTCGGGTATGAAGAGGGCGGACAGTTGACCGAAGTGGTGCGCCGCCGTCCGTATCAGGTGATTTTGTTCGACGAAGTGGAAAAGGCGCATCCCGAAATTTGGAATACGCTTTTGCAAGTGTTGGAAGAGGGACGGCTCACCGACGGCCAAGGGCACACGGTTGATTTTCGCAACACGGTCATTATCATGACCTCGAACATTGGCACGGATTACGCGGCAAAGGGCGGCGCGTTGGGTTTTGCCGCGAGCGGACGCCGCGACCGCAATCCAAAGGTGGACAAGGATTGGGCGGAGGTCGAAGAGGATTTGAAACGCGCGTTCCGTCCCGAATTTTTGAATCGGATTGACGAAGTGATTTTGTTTGGTTCGCTCACGCGCGAACAGATTCAGGCGATTGTGGATCTGCAAATCCAAGAAATCGCGGAACGCTTGCGCGAACAAGCGATTACGATTGAATTGACGATTCCGGCGCGCGACTATTTGGCGCAAATCGGCTTTGACCCGCAATTCGGCGCGCGCCCCCTGCGCCGAACGTTACAGCGCCGCGTGGAATCGCCCTTGTCGAAAAAATTGTTGGCGAACGAATTTCGCGCGGGCGATGTGGTGGTGGTGGATTTGGAAGACGCGGCGGAAATCGTGTTTCGGCGAAAAGAGATAGAGCCCATCGAGCTGCCGATAGCGATGGACGCGCCCAATGAACCGGCGGGCGTATGAGCGGCGCTTGCGCGATTTGCGATTTATTTTTTCTCCGCCGCCAACTCCATCAACTTTTCAATGCGCGGCAGCATCTCGGCGGGATTCGGATGCAGTCCTTCTTGCACTAGCGCGCTGTCGTACAATTGCTCAATCATCAATTTTGCCAATTCCGAATCGGGATGGTCGTGCAGCGTGCGCGCGAGATTTGCAATGAGCGGATGCTGACGATTCACTTCTAAAATCTTTTTCGGAACTTGGTACGCTTTGTCAAAGTAGCGGCTGAGCCGTTGGCGTTCGCGGTCGCGGTCGTCTTTGGGCGACACCAGCCGAATGGGACTGTCTTTTAGAGCTTTGGACGGACGCACGTCCAAAACGCGTTCGCCCAAGACGCGCGTAAATTCGCCGAGCAAAAGATTGAAATCGTATTCGGGCGTCTCTGCTTTGGTTTCATCCGTCGTTTCCTCTGGCGGCAATTCCAAATCCGCGTCGTCAACGTTGCGAAATTTCTTGTCCTGATATTCGTTCAGCATCGGCGCAATCAGCGCGTCCAGCGGGTCCACGAAATACAATACTTCGAGGTCGCGCGCGCGGAACGGGTCGAGATGCGGACTGTGCGCGACGGATTTCACGTCGTCGCCCAACACAAAATAAATTTCGTTTTGTTCCGCGCCCATGCGTTTGACGTACTCGTCCAACGAAATCAAACTGCCGTCGGATTTGGACGACGCGTAGCGGAACAGCGGCAGCGTTTCATTTTTCGCGTCGGGGTCGGTGGCAATCGCTTCGCGGAACGCGCGCCCGTATTCATTCCAAAACTTGTCGTATTTCGCGGCGTCGTTTTCCGCCAACTGTTTCAATTCGCGCAAGACGCGCCCGCGCACAATTTTTGCCAGCTGGCGCATCACCTGATTGTTTTGCACCGTCTCGCGCGAAACGTTTAGCGGCAAATCTTCCGAATCCACCACGCCGTCCACAAAATTCAACCACTTGGGCAATACATCCGTACAGTATTCTTGAATCAAAACGTTGTGCGAATAGAGCAGCAGCCCCGGCTCTTTGCGCGGCGAAAACATGTTCTTGTCGCGCTGCGCGGGAATAAACAACAGCGCGCGCACATTCACCGGCGCGTCCGCCGAAAAATGAATCGTCGCCAACGGCTCGGCAAAATCGAGCGTCAACTGCTGATAAAAATTTTTGTAATCGTCCGGCTGCGCTTGCGACGGATTTTTGCGCCACAACGATTCTTGTTGATTCACGCGTTCCGCGCCGATATAAATCGGAAAGCGCACAAAATCGGAATGTTTTTTGACGACCTGTTTCAATTTCCACGCGTCCGCGAATTCGCCCGCGTCCGCTTTGAGCGTGATCTGGATTTCCGTGCCGCGGTCGTTTTTCTCGGCGGGTTCGATGCGAAATTGGTCGTCGCCGGCGGAAATCCAGGCGACGGGTTCCGCATCCGGTTGATAACTGCGCGAGACGACGCGCACCTCGTCCGCGACCATGAACACGGCATAAAAGCCGACGCCGAATTGACCAATCATGTCGGACGGGTCAAGTTTGCCCGCGCCGACCTTTGCCAAAAATTCGCGCGCGCCCGACTGTGCGATGGTGCCGAGATTCGCCTCGAGCTCTTGGCGCGTCATGCCAATGCCCGAATCTTTGACGATTAATTTTTTTGGCGCGTCGCCGCTCACGGCGGGCGTTTCAAGATGGATGGCGAGTTCGACGTCGGGGTCCAGCACGTCGCGGTTGGTGAGCATTTCAAAGTGCATCCGCGTCAACGCGTCCGACGCGTTGGAAATCAATTCGCGCAAAAAAATGTCGCGCTCTTTGTACAGCGAGTGCGCGAGAATGTACAACAGTTGTTTTACTTCGGCTTTAAAAGTATGCGTCGTTTGAGGCGTCATCGTTCCCTCCAAAAATTTTATCCGAACCATTATACAAAAAAACTCGCCGATTTCCGAAACCGGCGAGTTTTTTACCGAATTTTTCTAGACGAGGCGTTGGCGTATTTTCGCGCTCGCCAAATCCATCAGCGTCACGACGACGACGATGGCGAGAATGACCGCGCCGGCTTTGTGATATTGCAATTGCCCGACGTAATTTTGAAACAACAAGCCGATGCCGCCGCCGCCCGCGAAACCGATAATCGTCGCCATGCGAATGTTAATGTCCCACTGATAAATGCTGTAGGAAATGAACGGTGGCACGATTTGCGGCAGAACCGCGAAGGCAATCGTCTGCAAACGATTCGCGCCCGTCGCCGTCACCGCTTCGACGGGACCCTCTTCGATATTTTCGACCGCTTCGCTAAACAGTTTGCCGATGAGCCCAAAGGTCGTCACCGCGAGCGCCAACATGCCCGCGAACGCGCCGACGCCGACCCAGAACACGAAAATGGCGACGTACAAAAACGCTTCAATCGAGCGCAAGAAATTCAAAACGAAACGCGCCGCGTAATAAATCCACGCCGTGCCGCGCGTGCGCCCCATGATATTTTTCGCGGCGAGAAACGCGAACGGAATGGCGAGGATGGCGCCGAGCGTCGTGGCGAGCAGCGCCTGGAAAATCGTAACCAGAATTTGCCGCAGAATCGCGCGCCACACCTCCGCCGTCGTATCAATGGTGAGATAGTCGTGAATGACGCTGCCCAGCGTCGGCGCGGGTTCGAGCAACTTTGACAAATCAACCTGCGAAAGATTCCACGAGATGACGAAAACGATAATGAAAATGACGGTATAGAGGATGCCGCGCCGCGTCTTGTAAAAAGGTTTCGGCGGCGCGCGCAGCTCTTGCGGCGAAGCGGCGGCGCGTTGTTCGCCGTGCAGAATGCGTTCGCGCCAAATCGAACTCACAAAATCCACAATCATTACGACGATGGCGATTGCCCACAGCGCGGCGGCGTATTCTTGATAACCGCCTTTGCGAATCGCTTCAAAAATATAAAAGCCGATGCCCGCCGCCGAGACAAAACCGACAATCGTCGCCGAGCGCATGTTGATATCCCAGCGCAAAAGCGAATAGGCGAGAAACGACGGGATGATTTGCGGAATCACCGCAAAGCGCACCGATTGCAGCGTTGTGCCGCCCGCCGCCGTCGTCGCCTCGACCGGGCCCTCGTCAATGTGTTCCACTTCTTCGGAATACAATTTCGCCACCGCCGCGATGGAATGAATCGAAAGCGCGAGCAGCCCCGTGAATGCGCCCAACCCCGTCCACGTTACGAGAATGATCGCCCAAATCAAAGTGTCCACCGAACGGACGAAATTGAAAACGGCGCGCGTGACGTAATAAATGATTGTGCCGCCGCGCACGCGCGACATGATATTGCGCGCGCCGAGAAACGAAAGCGGCGCCGCGACCGCAATCGAAATGAACGTCGCCATCAGCCCCAAAGCAATCGTGACCCAAATGCCGCCCGGCACAATGCGCGGCACGGTTGCGTCCGGCGCGACCAAACCAAGTTGGACCAACCACTGCGGCGCGGGTTCTTGTTCGATACTGCCAATCAAGATATGAAAATTTTCGCTCGGTTTCGGCGGACCTACTTCTTGAATAAAGCGCGCTTCGACCGCCTGCACGACCGGATTGGACGCGTCCAAACCGTCGCGCGCGGCAAACGCGGGGGTCGTAAATTGCGATGTGAATTGCCCGTTTGCATTCGTCGTCAAAACGACCGGCGCGCCTTCCGCGCGCACTTGCGCCTCGTTCGTACCGTCGTATTCGAGCCAATACACATTGCCGGTGGTGTTGGGCAAAAATCCTTCGCCGACCATCGTGATCGTGTCGCCGACGGTGGCGCATGCGCGGTCAATGCGAACCGGGAAACCGCTGTATGTTTGCGCGGGCGGCGGGACGGTGGGGCTGCAAGGCACTTGAATCGTTATCGAACCGGATTGACGTTCCGTATCGCGCGTGAAAAAATCGGGATGCAGTAAGGCATTGAAAATAAATTTTACGTCGTCAAAACGCGTGACGAGGCGCGTGAAATCAACGCCGGTCACTTGCCACGCGAGGATATAAATGATCAAAAGCGGAACGACAAAGCCGAGCGCGCGCGGCGCGGTCAAACCGCGCGCGCGGCGGTGCGCGTCAAAAACGTTCCACAGCCAAAAGAGCGCGAGCAAAAACCACAGCCAACTCGTTTTGAAAAAAGCGGTTTCGATTACGGCGATCCGCAAAACTTCGGACGTGAATTGAATCAACAGCGCCAACACAATCGTGGCGACGAGAATGGCGGCGCCCGCTTCGCGCGCGCCCAGATACAATTGGCCCGCGCCGGGAATGATGAGCGAGAATAGGGGAGCGAGGAGGGGATTTTTGGTGGTGCGGGAATTGGAAGTTTGGGCAGACATCGGCCAAGTTAAAAATTAAAAGCAAAAAGTCAAATGCGAAACATAGCGCCTGGCTAACTTTTAGCTTTTAACTTTATACTTTTCACTTTAGATGATACTCACGCGCTGCGCGTCTTGTCCATAAATCGCTTTGAACTCGGCGTCGTCAATCGCTTGCGGCAATCCTTCAAACACCAATTTTCCGTCTTTGAGCGCAATGGCGCGCGTGGCATAGCGATGCACGAGGTCGAGAAAATGCAGACTGCACAAAACGGTCAAGCCGTCTTCTTTATTCAATTGTTCGAGGTATTTGAGAATCGAATGGGAAAGCACCGGGTCGAGCGAGGCGACGGGTTCGTCGGCGAGAATCAATTTGGGCTCTTGCATCAACGCGCGCGCAATGCCGACGCGCTGCTGTTGACCGCCGCTCAAAGAATCGGCGCGAACGTACGCTTTTTCTTTCAAGCCGAGCCGTTCCAGATTTTTGAGCGCGAGCTCGTGGTCGTGCTTGGAAAACATATTGGCGAGCGATTGCGCCGAGCCGACATAACCGAGCCGGCCGGTCAAAACGTTTGTAATAACGTTCGAGCGCTTTACCAAATTGAATTGTTGAAAGATGAAACCCATCTGCCGCCGGATTTTTCGCATCTCGCCCGGCGGGGCGGCGGTGACATCTGTCCCGTCCCAAAAAATTTTGCCGCTCGTCGGTTCAATCAGACGATTGATACAGCGCAACAGCGTGGATTTGCCCGAACCGCTCAAACCGATGACCGCTAGAAATTCGCCGTCTTGCACCTCGAATGTAACGTCCTTCAAGGCAACCGTGCCGTTCGGATAAACTTTGGTGAGATTTTCGACGCGCAGCATAAATCGGAATTTGAAAAAAATTGCGCTGCGGGGCAGTGCAATTTTTTTGATATGTGAATAGGCAGCGCCGACGCGCGGCGCTGCCTGCAAGACGATTCTTATTTCACCAAACTGGCGGGATCCACGCCCGCTTTTTTCATGAGCGCCGCAAAGGCAGCATAGAAATCCGGTCCCACTTTTTCGAGACCGCCATAGCTATAGAGGTTGCGGAGCATCGCGTTGCCGCCCGGATCGTTCGAGATAAAGAGCAGCCCGTTGACGGTGGCGTCAATCAACGATTGGTCAACGCCCTTGGCGACTTGCAAACCGTCGTTCGGGATATTGTCCGTGATATAAAAGACATCCACCTTGTCCAACATATCCGGATAATTCTCTTTGATGGGCTTGCTGTCGGTGCGGACATCTACGAACGTGGCGCCGGCGTCACAATCGCCCTTGTACACGGCGATGGCGACGTTGTCGTGCGAACCGGCGTTTTGGGTACCCTTCAAATCTACATCGGGATCAATACCATTGGCTTTGAGGACAATGACCGGAATGATGTAACCGGAGGTCGAGTTCGGGTCCACAAAGCAAAAGGTTTTGCCTTTCAGGTCCGCGATGGTTTTGATGTTGGACGCTTTGTTGGCGATGAATTGACCCTGATAGAAATTTTCGAGCTTGCCTTTGTATTTGCGCAGCGAGACCAACAAAGGCGTCACATCGTATTTCTGCTGGGCGAGAATCGCCGAAAAGGTATTGAGGAAACCGAACTGCGCCTTGCCCGCGCCCAGCGCTTCAATCGAAGCCGCGAAATTCGTGCCGACTTCGATATTGTAGGAAAGACCCGTCAGTTTGCTCAAGCAGTCGGCGATGGCGGTGCCGGCTTTGGTGATGGTCGGCACGTCGCCGGACGGGACCAGCGTAATGACGATGGGTTTGTCAGGCGAACCCAAATCGCCCGCTTTGACCGTCGGCATGCCGTCGAGTTTGTTGCAGTTTGCCGGCGGAACGGTTGCCGTGGGCTGCGCGGCGGCGGCGGTGGGCTGCGCGGGCGCCGCAGTCGGTTGTGCCGGCGCGACGGTTGGTTGTGCCGGCGCGACGGTGGGCGGCGCTTGGGTGGGCGCGGCGGGCGCTGCGCAAGCCGCGAGCGCCAGAACGGCGGCGAGCGCGAGAACAAGCAATAAAAGTTTCTTCACTTCTCCTCCTGAAATTGAGAATGGGCTGCGGCAATCCTTGTTGTAATCGTATGGGCGCGCTGCGAACAGTGTGACGCGCAAGCGTCAAGACAGAATTGCTTTTGCCATTCGAGGTGAATAAAGTGTATGGCTGTTTCCAGCGCATACACGACGTCTTGGCAGATGATACACCCTATTTTCCAATATCACAAAATGCCGCGCGGTTATGCCGTCAATTCACTTTGACAAATGACAACGGACGCCTCTATAATCTTTGCTCAAGGAAAATGATTCTGCCATGTCTCACTTTCAATTTGAAACGCTCGCGATTCACGCGGGCCAAGAACCGGAACCCGCGACGGGCGCGGTGATAACGCCGATTTATCAAACCTCTACTTTCGCGCAATACGCGGTCGGCGAACATCGCGGTTACGATTACGCGCGCACCGACAATCCGACGCGCACCGCGCTGCAAGAATGTTTGGCGGCGTTGGAAGGCGGACGTTACGGCTTGACCTTTGCTTCCGGTATGGCGGCGATCACGACGCTGCTGCTGTATTTCAAAGCGGGCGACCATATCGTCGTGGCTGACGATGTGTACGGCGGCACGTACCGCTTGTTTCAACGCGTGTTTGCAAATTTCGGTTTGGAATTTTCGTTTGTAGATTTGACGGATTTGAACGCGGCGCGCCGCGCGCTGCGCGACCATACGCGTTTGATTTGGATCGAGACGCCGACGAATCCCCTGTTAAAAGTGGTGGATATTCAAGCGGTGAGCGCGCTGGCGCGCGCGCGCGGCATTTTGGTCGGCGTGGACAATACGTTCGCTTCGCCGTATTTGCAGCGGCCGTTGGAATGGGGCGCGGATTTGGCGATGCACTCGACCACCAAATATCTCGGCGGTCACAGCGACGTCGTCGGCGGCGCGCTTGTGACCAATAACGACGCGCTGTACGAGCGTCTGAAATTTTTGCAGAATGCGGCGGGCGCGGTGCCGGCGCCATTTGATTGTTGGCTCGTGCTGCGCGGTCTAAAAACGCTCGCGCTGCGCGTCGAACGTCACTCGCAGAACGCGCTGGAAATCGCCCGCTGGTTGGAAATGCAGCCGCAAATCGCGCGCGTGCTGTACCCCGGTCTGCCGTCTCATCCGCAGCACGCGACGGCGCAAAGGCAAATGCGTACGCCGTCCGGCGCGCCCGCGTACGGCGGCATGATTTCGTTTATCGCGCGCGGCGGCAAAACGATGGCGGAAAAAATCGCGGCGGCGACAAAAATTTTTACGCTCGCGGAATCGTTGGGCGGCGTCGAATCGTTGATTGAAGCGCCCGCCGCGATGACGCACTTGTCCGTCGCCAATTCGCCGCTGGCTATTGACCCCGGCTTGGTGCGTTTATCCGTCGGCGTCGAACATATCGCGGATTTGCAGCAAGATTTGGGCGCGGCGCTGGAAAGCGTATAAACGCTCATTCATATTTTTGCTTTTCGAGCGCGTGAACGCCGCGCGCAGCGAAAAGCGCCAAGCGAAAATACTTTGGAATCATTCATCGCGCAATATCTGGACTATCTCGCCGTCGAAAAGGGCTATGCCGAAAATACGCTGACGGCGTACCGCAATGATTTGCGCCAGTTTTATCTCTTTGTCGTGAACGCGCGCCCTGACATTGCGTCGTGGGCGCGCGTGGATTTGATGTTGATTCAAGCGTATTTGCTGGATTTAAAAGCGCGCCGGTATTCCGCGGCGAGCGTGGCGCGCAAAGTCGCGGCGTTGAAATCCTTTTATTTTTATTTGACTCAACGGCGCGTGTTGGCGGTCAATCCGACGCTGGATTTGGACCCGCCGCGCGTGTCCAAAACGCCGCCGCGGACGCTGAACCCCGAACAGGTGACGGCGCTCTTGCACGCGCCCGCCGAACCGACGCCGAAAGGTTTGCGCGACCGCGCGATGCTCGAAGTCATGTACGCCACCGGTTTGCGCGTGACGGAATTGGTGACGCTCCACTTGGCGGATTTCAGCGCGGCGGCGGCGACGCTGCGCGTGGGGCAGGGCGCGCAAGCGCGCACGTTGGAATTGACTCGCGCCGCGCAAACCGCGGTGGAAATATATCTGGCGCGCGGCCGCGCGAATTTCGGCGCGCCGCCGGACAGCGGCGCGTTGTTTGTGAATCCGTGCGGCGAACCGTTGACGCGGCAAGGCGTCTGGTTGATTTTGAAACAATACGTCGCGCAAGCGGGCATCGCAGGCGCGGTGACGCCTCATTCGCTGCGCCATGCTTTTGCGGCGCATCGCTTGCAGGAAGGTTCGAGTCTGCGCGAAGTGCAGCGCTTGTTGGGCCACGCGCACTTGTCTTCGACGCAGCTGTATAATCGCGGGCAAGCCACCGCGTTGACGGTGCGCCCCAAATTGGAATTGGAGCTGCACGAACCATGAGTTATGTTACACAGTTGCTTGGCGAAAATGAAGCGGTCGTATTGGTCGCGCGCCAAAGTTGGGTCGTGTTACTGCGCGACGCCATCGTGAATTTAATTCTCTGCGTCGTCATCCTGGCGGTTACGGCGTTAGCTTATGGCTGGTTACAAGGGCAGGCGTGGACGCTGGCGCTCGCGCTGCTGCTTTTCATTCCCATCGGGCGTTTTGTGTGGCAGGCGCTGCGCTGGCGGAACCGCGAATACATTGTTACGAATCGCCGCGTGATTCAGGTGGATGGAACCATCAATAAAAATGTGATTGATTCGTCGCTGGAAAAAGTGAACGATGTGCGTATGACGCAATCCGTTTGGGGACGCTTGTTTGATTACGGCGACGTCGAAATTTTGACCGCGAGCGAATTGGGTTTGAACCGCTTTCAACGTCTGACGGACCCAATCAAATTCAAGACCGCGATGTTGAACGAAAAGGAAAAATTGGGCTTTGACGAAATCGCCGCGCCCGCCGCGCCCGTTTCCAAACCGGCGGAGGTTTCGATTTTGATTGCCCAATTGAATGCGCTGCATAAAGAGGGCATGTTGACCGACGCGGAATTTCAAACAAAGAAAGCGGAACTGTTGGCGCGCCTTTGAGCGCGCGGGCAAATGAATTGCGCCCGATTGCAATAAAACGTTGATGCCGCACGCATTGCGCTTGTTCGAGAAAGGATGCCATGAGTTTATATCGTCCGTCGCGTAAACCCAGAAATGCCGCCGAAGGCGAAGCCGCAGTCTCGGATGATGTTCCGCTCTCTACTTCCGGGAACGCCGATTTGACGGATGCGCCGTCCAAAGCTGCCGCGCCCGCAGCCGAAAATCCGACGAATGTGGTCAATCCCGATTTGACCGTTACCGAAATCAAAAAGGGCGTACGCCCCGGCGATTTGTATGTGCGCCGCCATGAACCGCATCGGCGTTTGTTTCGACGCGTGGGGCCCGGTCATTTTGAAGCGACGGAAGAAGCGTCGCAATCTCCTTCCCGCCCGCAGGTCATTTATCGCAAACTCAAAGCGATTTTTATCGGCCGACCGTTAGAGAACGCGCGCGAAATTCACGAGCGCCTTTCCAAAGTCAAAGCGCTTGCCGTTTTTTCGTCCGACGCGATTTCTTCGGTGGCGTACGCGACGGGCGAAATCATGTTCGTCCTCATGATTGCGGGTACCGCCGCGTTGAATCTCACCATTCCGATTTCGTTTGTGATCGCAATGCTGCTGTTTATCGTCGCGTTCTCGTACCGCCAAACGATTTTTGCGTATCCCAATGGCGGCGGTTCGTACATTGTCAGTTACGAAAATCTGGGGACCAAAGCGGGCTTGGTCGCGGCGGCGGCGTTGTTGATTGATTACACCTTGACGGTGGCGGTCTCTATTTCCTCCGGCACCGACGCCATCACCTCGGCGTTTCCGATTTTGCGCCCGTTCACGGTAGAAATTGCGTTGGGGTTCGTGGGTCTCATGACTGTCGTCAATTTGCGCGGCGTCACCGAATCCGGTTCTATCTTTGCCGTACCGACCTATGCTTTTATCGTCATGCTCGGCGGCGTGATCGTGCTGGGCTTGAGCGGCGCTTTATTGGGATGGTATCAGCCGCCGACGGATCCGGTAATGCATCCGGTCGTCGAGCCCTTGAATTTATTTTTGATTCTCACCGCGTTCTCGACGGGCGCCGTGGCGATGAGCGGCACCGAAGCCATCTCGAACGGCGTTCCCGCGTTCAAGCCGCCCGAAAGCAAAAACGCGGCGCGCACGCTCACGGTCATGGGTACGATCCTCGCCGTATTTTTCGTGAGCGTTTCATTGCTTGCAATTTTTTTCAAAACGGACCCGGGCTCTTCGGAAACGATTATTTCGCAATTGGGCCGCGCGGTGTATGGCGATTCGGTTTTGTATTACATTTTCCAATTTGCGACGATGGGCATTCTCGTCGTCGCGGCGAATACGGCGTTTGCCGGTTTTCCGCGCCTCGCCTCGATTCTGGCGCGCGACAATTTTATGCCGCATCAATTTTCGTTTCGCGGCGACCGCTTGGCGTTTTCGGTGGGCATTGCGTCGTTGGGCATCGCCGCCGGCTTGCTCATTTTGATTTTTCAAGGCGACGTGCATGGTTTGATTCCGCTGTATGCGATTGGCGTGTTCTTGGCGTTCACGTTATCGCAAACGGGCATGGTGATTCATTGGCGCAAATTGCGGACGGCGGGCTGGAAACGCAGCGCGGTCATTAACGGCGTCGGCGCGGTGGCAACGGCGCTCATTTTGGCTGTAGCGACGTTGACAAAATTCATGCACGGCGCGTGGATTGTCACGATTTTGATTCCGGTGTTGGTCGTACTGTTTTCGATGGTGCATCGGCATTACTCGCGCGTCTCGGACCAATTGCGTATCGAGCCGGGGCTATTGCCGGCGTCCACCGTCAAGCAATTTGTGCTGGTGCCGATTGACACGGTGAATTATGCCTCGCTGCGCGCGTTGGCGTTTGCGCGCTCGATGAAGGCGCAAATCATCGCCCTGCATCTGAATCTGGATACGGAACGCGCGCAGCAGACCAAAGAAAAAATGGCGCAATACGCGCCCGATATTTCTTTTATCACGCTCGATTCGCCGTATCGTCAGTTTGTGCATCCGATGGCGGCGTACGTCGAAGCGCTGCACAAGCAAAACCCCGATGTGTTTGTGACGATTATTTTGCCGGAATTTATTCCCGCGCATTTTTGGGAACGCGCGCTGCATGGGCGGACCGCGCAGCGTTTGCGCGCGGCATTCGAAACGCATCCGAACGTGGCGGTGGTGATGGTGCCGTACTTGTTGGACGATTAGGCGGAATGGCGGCGCGTTCGCCCATCTGTCCCATTGCGGCGCGTCCGATTCGGTTTTATACTTGGGCATCGGCGGGGGGAATGGACTGCTTGGCGAAAACCGTTTGGCTTGAAGTTTGGTCGCCGTCTGCGACGGCGCGAGCCGATGTCCCCCTGCGATATACGGCATCTTTTTTTTCGGCGGTTCTTTATGGCGCGATTGATTCTCTTGGGGACCGGCGCCGCGTGGAGCGGTCCCGAACGCGAAAATACATTTTTGTTGGTGCGCGGCGCGGCGACCAATTTCTTGATTGACGTGGCGGGCAGTCCGGCGCAGCGCTTGGCGCAAGTGGGCGTCAGTCCGCGGGAAATTGACCACATTGTGCTAACGCACAATCATCCCGACCACATTTACGGCTTTCCGATTTTCATGCTGAACGCGTGGATGGCGGGCAGGCGCGCGCCGCTGCATGTGTACGGCCTTGCGGATACGCTGCGTTCCGCCAAAGCGTTCATGAACGCGGTCAGTTTTCGCGAATGGCCCGACTTTTTTAAAATCAAATATCACACCGTCGTCGTCAACAACGAGGCGACGCTGCCGCGCATTGACGAATTTGAAATCAGCGTCCGGCGCGGCAAACATTTTGTGCCGACGATGGGGCTGCGCGTGACGAATCACGCGACGGGCAAATGCTTTGCCTATTCGGCGGATACGGCGCCCAGCGAAAACGTTGTCGCGCTCGCGCGCGGCGCGGACTATTTTTTGCACGAAGCGACGCAGCTGGACGAATCCAATGCGGGTCATTCGAGCGCGGTCGAAGCGGGGCAGGCGGCAAGCGCGGCGAGCGTGCGGCAATTGATTTTGATTCACGTTCCGCCGGAAATCAACGCGCTAAAATGGAAGCGCGCGGCAAAGCGGCATTTTTGCGGCAAAGTAACCGTCGCCAATGATTTTGATGTAATCGAGTTCTGAATTTTCCCCGCCACCGCAGGCGGGGTTTTTGTGAGAGGGTCTTGAAAAATTTCTCTCTTTTGTTAGAATGACGGGCGACGAAAACTCGTATGGAGCAGACTCATGACGGATGAACAGGTAGCGATTGTAACCGGCAGCGGCAAAGGCATCGGGCGCGGCATCGCGGAACGCTTGGCGCGCGACGGATATATCGTCGTCGTCAATTATCGCCGCGACGCGGCGGCGGCGCAAGAAACGTTGAACGTAATTCAAAGCGTTTCGCCGCAGTCCATCGCGCTGCAAGCCGATGTCGCGACGCCCGAAGGCGCGCAGCAGTTAATCGCGCAGACGCATGAAAAATTCGGACGCCTTGATGTGTTGGTCAATAATGCGGGACCTTTTCTTGTGAAATCGTTGTTTGATACGTCGGTGGAAGAATGGCAAGAAATTCTCAACGGCAATTTATCGTCGGCGTTTTATTGCATCAAAGCCGCGCTGCCGCTCATGCGCGAACAGACGCGCGGTCACATTATCAATCTCGGTTCGCTCAATTCCGAAAACGCGCGCGGCGCGCCGACGACGACGGCGTACAACGTCGCCAAGACGGGCTTGGTCGTGCTTTCCAAATCGGTCGCGCGCAATGAAGCGCGTTTCGGAATTCGCTGCAATCACGTCAATCCCGGTTTTATCGAAACGTACGCGACGACGGACGCGGACCGCCGCGAACTGCCCAGCATCATTCCGCTCGGCGGTTTGGGCAAGGTCGAGGATATTTCCAATCTGGTCGCGTTTTTACTCTCCGCGCAGGCAAGCTATATCACGGGCGCGGTGATTAACGTGCATGGCGGATTGTGGGTGTGAGAATTTTCGATTTTCGATTTCTGATTTTCGATTTGAAGGCGGGATGGAAACGTGAGTGAACAACGACTAGCGCGTTTGCGCGAGGAAATGCTAAAGCGTGGCGTGGATGCGGTCGCGGTCGTGCCGTCGGCGAATTTATTTTATCTGACCGGCGTGCAGATGCACTTGTCGGAACGTGTGACGCTCTTGCTGGTTACGCGCGCCGACGCGCACTTGATTGTGCCGGCGCTTGAAGCGCCGCGCGTCGAGGCGCGGGCGCGCGTGCCGCTGCAATTGCACGCGTGGAGCGACGCCGAGTGGGACAAGGCGGGTTGGGCGTCATTGACGCAGCGCGTTTCGCTCGACGGCATGAATATCGCGCTAGATTATTACAGCGTGCGCGCATTGGAATTGACGCGGCTGCAAGCTGCCGCGCACGGCGCGCAATTTTCCGACGCGAGTCCGTTATTTGAAACGCTGCGGATGGTCAAAGACGCGACAGAAGTGGATGCGATGCGCCGCGCCGCGCGCGTGTTGGAAACGTCGTTGGACGCGCTGCGGCAAGAGGTTCGCGTTGGCAAGACGGAAAAGGAACTCGCCGCGCGCTGGCAGTGGCTGATGTTTGAGCACGGCGCGGACGACATTCCCGACGCGCCGATTGTGGCGAGCGGACCCAATTCCGCGCTGCCGCACACCACCGCGACCGCGCGCGCCATTCAAAACGGCGATTTGGTTATTTTCGACGGCTGGTGCGCGGTGGATGGCTATTACGGCGACATTACGCGCACGTTCGCCGTCGGCGAGTTGACGGATGAATTGAAACGCATTTATGATTTGACGCGGCGCGCGAACGAGGCGGGCAGGGCGGCGGCAAAACCCGGCGCGCAATGCCAAGACGTGGATCGCGCCGCGCGCAAAATCATTGCGGATGCGGGATACGGCGAATACTTTGTACATCGCACGGGACATGGTTTGGGGCTGGACGTGCATGAAGCGCCAAATATGGTCGAGGGCGATACGCGCGTGCTCGCGCCGGGCAATACGTTCACCGTCGAGCCGGGCATTTATCTGGCTGGCAAAGGCGGCGTCCGCATCGAAGACGATATTGTTGTTACACAAGACGGAAGCGAGAGTTTGACGTTCTCGTCACGCGAACTGCGTACGTTATAATCTATTCTCGCTCACGTTTTCCCATCTCTGCGTAACGCGAGTTACGTACAAGCTTTGTGCCGCGCCTGCGTTCCGCGCCGCGCTCCAATTGTTTCGCTCCACCGCGTAGGCGCAAGTTACCTACGCGGTTGCGTTTCCGATGAATTCAAACGCGTCTTTAAATTTTTTTCGCACGCTCGTCGCCGTTCTCGCCGCGCTCGCGGCGCTGCTCGTCGTCGTGCCGTTGGTCTATGATTTGGCTGGCGTCCGCACCAATCTGGAAGAACGGATTGCGCCGACGCGCGCGATTGAAACGCGGCGCAAAACGCGCGTCGCGCGCGCGCCAACCGCCACGCCGGAACCGCCGCCCGCGACGCTTGCGCCCACGCCCATTCCGCCCACTTTCGCGCCGCCCCAGCCCACCGTCGCCGTGTTGAATAATATCCCCGTCGAACGCTTGCTCGTCTTGAGCGACGCGACGCGCGCGCATGTGCGCGATATTTTCGCGCAAGGGCAGGCGCAAGGACGCAGCGCGCGCGTCTTTTCCAAAGTCGGCGACAGCACGATGGTGTATCCGCCGTTCCTGGTCGTGTTTGACCATCGCATGTATCGGCTCGGCAAGTTTGCGTATTTGCAGCCGACGATTGATCATTTCGCGGGCGCGCTGGGACGCACGAGCGTGGCGGTCAAAAAGGGGATGCACACGTGGTCGCAATTCGATCCCGCGTGGTCGGCGCCGGATTTGTGCGCGCCGAACGAAGGTCCGTTGGCGTGTGAAATTCGTTTGAACAATCCCGCCGTCGCCATCATTCGGCTCGGCGCGAACGATACGGAATTTCCGCGCGAGTTTGAACGCAATCTGAATGAAATCGTGCGCTTTTGTTTGGAGCGCGGCATCATTCCCGTGCTTGGCACCAAACCGGATCGTTTGGAAGGCGAATCGAATTTGTTGAATCACATTGTGCGGAAAACGGCGGCGGCGCACAACGTTCCGTTGTGGGATTATGATTTGATTGCCGGCACGGTGCCGGGGCGCGGCTTGGAACCCGATTTAATTCACATGCAAGGCGGCGGTACGCGCGATTACGCGTCGCCGGAAGCGCTGCGCGCAGGCGACGCGTTGGAAGATTTGACCGCGTTGATGATGCTCGACGCGCTGCGGCGCGAATTAGAGACGCGCTAGATTTTTTGCGCCGCGCGCAATTTTCGCGGCGCGGCAAATTTTTTTCAAAATAAAACCCCGTCATGCGACGGGGTTTTTTTATGGCGCAACCGGTTGTTCCAGCGCGGCGGTAATCAAGTTCGCGTAAAATTGCGCGCCTTCGGGCCGCAGATGAATGCCGTCTTTCCAGAACCATTCGGGATGCGACGCGCTCGCGCCATTCCAATCTATGACTTGGACGTTTGAAAACGTTTTCGCGCCCTGCGTCAGCGCGTCGTTATTGGCGTCTTGCCATTTGCGCGGTACCTTGGTCGTGAGAAAAATGACGCGCGGCGTGTCCGCCAATACGCTCATCATTTCTTGAAATTGTTTGGGCGTGAACGCGCCATTGTTGCCCAAATGCACAATCACGACCGCGGGCAAACGATTTTCGTCTTTGTACGCTTGCAGGAGACGGATCGCCGTCGAAACTTGGCGGCCCAATTTCGCGTCCACCAACATCGTGTTGACCGCTTTGCGTAAATAATTCGAGGCGCCCAGCATGACCGAATCGCCGATTGCCAGCGTCTGAACCGTTCCCGGATTTGGCAAAGGCGCCGCCGACGCGACCGCGATTGTTTTCGTGACGGGCGCGGGCGCGTTTTTCGGCGGCGCGGTCTGCGTCACAGCGGCTTGGGGCGGGCGTTCGTTTGGCGCGTCCAGCTCGAGCGCGACGCAGCCAGTGAGACACGGTTGAATTTGATTTTGCGTGTGCGCGTTGTTGACGCGGCGCGGTTTGACAGAATCATTTTTGCGCGCGTCCATTTGCGGCGCGGGCGCAAGCTGTAATTTGGTCAGCCACGAATCCGCCACCGGCGCGCGCGCGAGTTCCAATTTATTGACCCACGCGTCAACGACCGGCGGCGCGCTCACGGCGCTCGTTGACGCGTCGGCTGTTTCGGCGTCGGGCGCCAAAATTTCGGCGGGCAGCGCAAATGAAATCAAAGTCATATCCGACGAAACGGGCGAAGCGCCTTGATTCGCTTCATCCGCGATTTGTTCCGACGCGCGAGGCATTTCGAGCGGCTGCGGATTGTTTTCGTCCTCTGGCAGCGGCAAGGCGAACGCGGATTGGTCTGACGCGGCGGACGTATCGAGCGGCTGCGGAGCGCTTTCGTCCTCCGGCAGCGCCAAAACATAATCGGGCTGCGTCGGCGTTGGCGCGTTCGCGACGGCGCTGCCCAACGCGATTCCGCCGCTCAGCGTCAAGCCCGCCAAAACCAGAGCCGCCATTCCAAAACCCCATCGCCGCGCGCCGCGCGTTTGCGTCCATTCGTTCCAACTGCGTCCGAGAATGCCGCCGCGAATTGGTTTCTCGACCAGTCGAAATGAAATTTCAGCGAGCAGAAAGGTCAACGCAAAACGCAAACCCAAAAGCGGCGCGCCTTCGAGCGTCGTATCCAATTGCGGACGCGTGAGCATAAACACGGGCCAATGCCACAAGTACAAACTGTACGAGCGCACGCCAATCCATTGCAAAGCGCCAACGCCCAAAAGGGGTCCGAGCAGCGGCGATTGCGGATGCACGACTGCCGCGATCAACATCGCCGTCGCGATAGAGACGAGCAGCATTCCGCCTTGATATAAAAACGGATTGAGCTCGTCCATGAATAAAAATGCGGCGACGAGTCCGCCCAGCGCGGCGAAACCGACGCCGTCCAAGAGCCAATGCCGCCGCGCGCGTTTTGTCCCGTCAGCTTGCGGCGCCCAAACGAACGCGAGCGCCGCGCCAATCAATAAACCGAATGTGCGCGTGTCCGTGCCGTAATACACGCGCGAAGGGTCGGCGTCGGGATGGTACAACGCGCCCATCCACAGCGCCGAAGCGGCTGCGCCCAGCGTCAGGACGAGCAGCGCGCCGCGCGTTTTCAAACGCGTGAGGAGCAGGGCAAAGATGAGGGGCCACAATAAATAAAATTGTTCTTCGACCGCCAGCGACCACAGATGCTGCAACAGCGAAGGGCGTCCGATGGTTTCAAAATAACTTTTTTGCGCCGCAATCAGATACCAATTCGTGACATAGGTCAATGCCGCGACCACATCGCCGCGCAGCGTCGCCACTTCGTCGGGCAGAAATACGACCATCCAAGCCAACGTCGCCGCGAGCATGACAAACAACGCGGGCAAAAGCCGCCGCGCGCGCCGCTGCCAAAAATTCCGGAAATGGATGGCGCGGCGTTGGCGATATTCGGTCAACAGCAGCAGCGTAATCAAATAGCCGCTGACGACGAAAAAGACCTCGACGCCGAGAAAACCGCCGGGCAGCCAGACCATATCGGCGTGATAAAAAAGCACGGCGAGGACCGCGAGCGCGCGCAAACCGTCCAACCCGGGCAAATAGCCGGGGCGGGACGGACTGGGTTTCGCCGTAATTTGGCGCGCGCGCGCGGTCAATTTCGCAAACATTTCTTTGATTGTAACGCAAAATACAAAGATAAGACGTTGGAATTATGTTCAAGGTTTCAAAAAAAAGCAAACAATGGCGGAACGAGTCCGCGTCGGATAGCGCGTCGGCGGTCCAATCCGCGAGATTTGTCCTTTGGCGTTTATGCGATAGGATGTGCCGATAATTTCACGACGAAAAAAGGAGCAAGGCAAAATTGTGATGAGAATCAAATTCGCGCCAAATCCCGCGCATGTCTAAAACCGCCGCGTTCGCTTGTCCCGCGACGGACGGATACCGCGTGCGCAACCCGGGTCGGCGGCAGTTTGCGCGGCTCGCGTCGGCGTTAACCGGCTGGCGCGTTTCGATAGAGCAGCCCGTTCCCCCCAAATGCGTGGTGATTGGCGCGCCGCACACTTCGGGCGCCGATCTGTTTGCGACATGGTTTCTGATATCGGTCACCGGAATGAACTTGGCATGGGCAGCCAAAGATGAATTGTTTGTTCCGCCGGTGGGTTGGTTCTTGCGCGCGGTCGGCGGAATCCCGGTCAATCGCCGCGCCCGCACAGATTTTGTCGGGCAGATGGTCAAGCATTTTGAAACGCGCGACGCGTTTGTTTTGGGCATTGCCCCGGAAGGCACGCGCGGGACCAAAACGTTTTGGAAGACCGGTTTTTATTTTATCGCCTTGCGCGCCCAAGTGCCGCTGGTCTTTGGCTATGCCGATTATCAACGCAAGGTCGTCGGTTTTGGCCCGATGATGATGCCGAGCGGCGACCTGAACGCCGATTTTGAACACATCAAAAATTATTACGGCGCGATTCCGGGACGCTTTCCCGAACGACAGGGCGAGATTCGTCTCAAGCCGCCGGAAAGCCCCGCCGCATAACGTAAAGGAATTGCGCGCGTCGCGCTGGCGACGCGCGCGTTTTTTTACGCGGCGTTATGGCACATACGCGTTGGTGAACGCTTTGTTCACGTCCACCGCGGTCGTGATGAATCCCGCGTCGCGCATGAATTTTTCCATCGCCTGCCAATCGGCGAGCCGCGTTTCGCCGAGCCGCGTATTTTTCCACAGCGGAATCGAGGCGAGCAAAACCGCTTTGCTCATTGCCAGATTTGCGCCGCCCGCTTCGGGTACGCGCCGAACGGCGATTTGCAGCGCCGCGTCGGGGTCGTCAATCACGTCTTGAACGCCGCGCAGTAACGCGCGCACAAAACCGCGCGCGAGTTCCGGGCGATTTTGCAGCGTCGCCTCGTTCGTCACCACGCCGTTGCCGACCAATTGCGCGTATTCCCACGTATTGATGCTGTTGATTTTTTTGCCAGCGAGTTCCAACTGTACCGGTTCGTTATTGGCGTACGCGACTGCCGCGTCCACCGTGCCTTGTCCCACCGCTTGCGCTTGCGTAAAGCCGATGTTTTCGACGCGCATCTCCTGTTCGTTCAAATGATTGGCGTACAAGAGCGCGCGCCAGGCGGTGTACGACGCGCCAAACAACGCGGGCAGCCCCACCTTTTTGCCCACGAGGTCTTGCGGCGTTTTGATATTTTTTTCCGCGAGTGAAATCACCGAAATGGGGAACGCGTTAAACCAATTGCCAATGTACACGATTGGCACATTTTGCGAACGCGCTTGGATAATTTGGTCGCCCGTCGCAATCGCGAATTCGGCTTGATTCGCGCCGACGAGTTTGATGCCGTCGAATTCGAAACCCCAATTGTAATTGACCTGAATGCCCTCTTGCGCGAAATATCCTTTTTCCTCCGCGACAAAAAAGGGCGCGTACTGCACATTGGGAATATAGCCCATCACCAGCGTAACGGGCGTCACAGGCGCGGCAGTAGGCGTTGGCGCGGCGGACGGCGCGCACGCCGCCAAAAGTCCGCTTGCGCTTAACGCCGCCAAGACAAACGTAAAGAACTTGCGCATCGAATCATCCTCCCGCGAGCATGGCTCGCTAAAAAAAATAAAATGCCCCGCAACCGATTCGGGGCATGGCAGAGGGCGCGCGGCAATCCGGTCAAGCGCTCGCGCGTCCAAACGAAAACCCCGAACAAAAATTTTGTTCGGGGCTGGACGTACGACAAAGCGCATTGCTTGATTGCGCGCAATGCAAACGCGCCGCGCGTTGAATTTCAACGCGCGGACGCACACCTCTTTTATCCGGACTATACCGTCGGCTTTGGAGTTCCACCAAATCCTGCAACAATTTGTGAGCGCAAACGGCTTGCCTGTGTGTTTGCGTCTTGAGCCACGAATCGCCGCTCGTGGGCTGTACCACCGATCGGGAATTTTCGGGCGACGTTTTTTTCATCGTCCAAATCACCCTGCCCCGAGGTTGTATTCAATTGCGCGCAATTTTATAGAGAATGACGCGGCGCGTCAAATTTTTTATCAGAGCAAATTCCTATGCGATTTGGGGGCAGCCCCTTCGGGTTTTCGAAAACCCGAAGGGGCTCTCACTAACGGCGCGCGTGACGCCACGGCATCAAGACGCGTTCCAGCAGGGCGACGACGATGTACATGGATAGATTCATGAAAATCAGCGCGACGATGCCGGCGAACAACAACGGCGTATCGAATTGGCCGCGCGCAAAATTCAATAAAAAGCCGATGCCGCGGTCCGCCCAAAACAATTCGACGACGAGGACGCCAATCACCGCCAGCGTCAAGCCGATGCGAACGTTGCCAAACAGATACGGCAAACTCGCGGGAACTTCGAGTTGAAAAAAAATCTGGCGCGCATCGGCGGCGAACGAACGCATCAAGACGCGCTGCTCGTCGCCGACGTTACGCAGCGCCGCAATCGTATTGACGAGCATCGGAAAGAACGCGACGAGCGCGCCCATCAAGGCGTTGGACCAATACCCGTTGCCGAATAAAATCAAGACGAACGGCGCGATGGCAAAAATGGGGAGCGATTGCGACGCGATGATAAAGGGCGAAACCGCTTTTTCCAGCAGCGGCGATTTGGCGAGGAAATAACCGAGCGTTGAAGAAAAGACAAACGCGATGAAAAACGCGGCGAGCGCTTCGCTCCACGTAATCCACACGTGGCGCGTCAACGAGCCGTCCGCGACGGCGGCAAACAGACGCCGCGCGATGTCGCTCGGTTTGGGTAGAAAAAAGGTCGGCACATGTTGGACGGTCGCCAAAATTTCCCAGAGCAATAAAAAGATGGCGATAACGGCAATAACGACTGCCGCTTGCTTTGCCGCCGCGACGATGACGTTGGCAGGCGCGATGACCGGCGGCGCGGCGCCCTGACGAAATTCGATGCGCTCGTAATTTTCCATGCGAATTAGCTCGGCGCAAAAAAAAGATGGACTCTTGACCAGAGTCCATCGCGCAAGCGCCCGCGGACGGTCTCGAACCGCCGACCTTTTGTTTCGAAGACAAACGCTCTATCCGACTGAGCTACGCGGGCAATTCCGAACCCGCGCGATGATAGCGTACATCCGCGCGCGGGTCAATTCAACGGCGCGCCGCTTCTTTGGCGCGTTTTTCCATCAACAGCGCGTACGCGCCTTCCCACGGCGTACCCCAATCGCGCTTGGGCAGCGTGACGTTTTGCAAACGTTTTGCCATGTCTTTGACGGCGGCGGGAACGAGCTGCCATTTGTTTTCGACCACCGCTTGTTCCAATTTCGTCGCGGCAGTTTTGGTCCACAGCCAATCGTTGCGAAAGCGGTCGGCTTTGAGCCAATAATCACGTTTTTCCCATGCCGTGCAGGTTTCGTCAATCGTCTCGTCAATTTGTTTGAGCGTCAACACGATAAAGGCGGTGAGGTCGCGCACTTGGTCGTCCACTTTTTGCTTGCCCACGAGTTCGCGCATCGCCAACACGGTGGCTTTGACATAGCGGTCGCGGCGTTTGCCGGCATTATCGGGATTTATCAGATTGCCCAAATCGAAACTCCTCAACAGAATTAGACCATTTGTTCTTGCGCGATTCGTAAAATTAGCGAGTTGCAAACGCAACTCGCTGACGCACAAGGGGTGGGATATGGGTTTCGAACCCACAACCTCTTCATCCACAGTGAAGCGCTCTGCCGTTGAGCTAATCCCACCGTAACGCAAAATAGTATAGCACAAATGCGCGCCGCCGCAAAAAATTTTTTAGGCGCTAGAAATTTTTTGCCGCCCGCGCCAGTTTTTAGACAACCGAAATTATTTCGCGCACGCGCGCCGCGACCTCGCCGCGCCCAAGCCGCGTTTGCGCGCCCGTATTCAAATCGCGCAGGGTTACGGCGTCCGCCGCGAGTTCGTCGGGCCCCGCGATGAGGGCGTACGGAATCCTTTTGGCGGCGGCGTATTTTAATTGTTTGCCCAAGCCGTCGGCGTCGTACCATGTTTCCGCGTTGACGCCCGCCGCGCGCAATTCCATCGTCAGCGCGAGCGACGCGGCGCGCCGTTCCGCGTCAAATACCGTGACCAATACTTGGGTCACGGTCTGTCCCAGATTCGGCGGAAACGTTTGCAGCTCGTCCATCACGTCAATAATGCGTTCGATGCCGACAGTCGTCCCCGTCGCGGGCAGCGAGTTCTTGCTAAAGAGCCCAATCAGCCCGTCGTACCGTCCGCCGCCGGTGAGCGAACCGATTTTGGGTTCCGTGACGACGGTTTCAAAAATCGGACCGGTGTAATACTCTAAACCGCGCACCATCGTGAAATCCACTTGGATGCGCGCGGGATTCACGCCCAGCGCGCGCGTGTAACCGAGCAATTGTTCCAACTCGTCGAGACCCTGCAAACCGCGCGGATGCGCGCGCAATTTTTCGCGCCACGCGGCAAAATCGTCGGCGGGCAGCGCGACGAGGTCGAGGATTTTTTCCGCCGCGTCGGCGGGAATTTCATTCTTTAACATTTCCGCGCGCACGCCGTCGCGTCCGATTTTTTCCAATTTATCCAGCGCGCGATACAAACCGCCGAGCAGGGCGGCGGGGACGCCCGAGTATTCGCCCAAAGCGGTCAGCACCTGACGATTGTTGAGCTTGGTCGCAAACTCTTGAAAGCCGAGTTCGCTCAAAATCGTAAAAATCATCGCGATAATTTCGGCGTCGGCGAGCATGGACGCCGAGCCGACGATATCGGCGTCGCATTGATAAAATTCGCGATAGCGGCCCTTTTGCGGACGCTCCGCGCGCCACACCGGCGCGATTTGATAACGCTTGAACGGTTTGGGCAATTCGGGATTCATGGCGACGACGCGCGAAAGCGGCACGGACAAATCGTACCGCAGCGCGAGGTCTTCTTTGCCTTCGCGATGCCGCGCGTCGTAAATCAGTTTTTCCGCGTCGGGACCGTACTTGCCCGTCAACGTTTGGGCGAGTTCCAGCGCGGGCGTTTGCAGCGGTTCGAAACCGAAACGCTCGAAAACGTTTTCGATGACGCGCATCACGTACCGCCGCCGCAGCATTTTCTGCGGCAGAATATCGCGCATCCCGCGCGGCAAACGGGGTTCCAACCAAGTCGCCATGTGTCACCTCTGTGAGCTTTGGATTTTGGAGCCGAGTCCAAATAAAAAAAAAGGCGTGGAGTCGTTCCACGCCCATCGAATGTACACGCAAAAAAGCGAAACTAGGCGGCGCGGAAAAGCGGCATCCAAGCGTGATGCAAGCAAGATTGAACGGGGTGAAAAAATTTCTGCGCCACAAGCTCTATGCCTTGCATTGTAGCGCCAAACCGAACGCGTTCCAAATTTATTTGGCGGCGTCCAAGAGCGCGGCGCGGCGCACCAATGCGGCGGCGGCGTTCACATCGCGGTCCAAAATGCGATCCTCTGCCAAATAGGGAATGTCTTGGCGCAAACGCGCAAACGCCGCGCGCGTGCCTTGACCCAACGTCTCGCTGCCTTTGCCTTCGTTGCGGAGGCGCAAATCAATCGCCTGCGCGGCGGCGACGAGTTCGACGGCGAGAATGTGTTCGACGTTCCACGCGATTTCGCGCAAATGGCGCGCCGCGTTCGCCGCCATCGGCACGTGGTCTTCTTGATTCGCGCTGGTGGGAATGGAATCGAGAACGGCGGGATGCGCGAGCGTTTTGTTTTCCGAAACGAGCGCGGCGGCGGTGACATGCGCCATCATCAAACCGCTGTTCAAACCGCCGCGTTCGACCAACATCATGGGCAAACCGTCGTTCAATTTGCCGTCGAGCAAACGGAACGTGCGGCGTTCGCTGATCGAACCGATTTCGGCGACGGCAATCGCCAACAGCGCGGCGGACATGGCGACGGTTTCGCCGTGAAAATTGCCGCCCGATAGCGCGGCGCCATTTTCGTGCGTCGTTTCGACAAAGATGAGCGGATTGTCCGTCGCCGCGTTGATTTCTTCTTCCAGCCGCGCCGTCGCGTACCGCAGCGCGTCCAACGCCGCGCCCGCGACTTGGGGCGCGCAGCGAATGGAATAGGCATCCTGCACGCGCTGCGCCTTGTCCACCAAACGACTGCCTTGAATCCACGCGCGAATTTGCGCGGCGATTTCTTGCTGCCCGCGATGACGCGCCGCGTCATGAATGCGCGCGTCAAAGGCATTGGACGCGCCGCGCACCGCTTCCAACGTCAGCGCCGTCGCGAGCGCGCTGTGCGCGATGAGGTTGCGCGCGTCGGCGGCGGCGAGCAGCGTGAGGGCGGTGGAGATCGCCGTGCCGTTGTTGAGCGCGAGGCCCTCTTTGGCTTGCAAGATCAGACGCGGAATTCCCGCGCGCGCCATCGCCGCTTTGCCGCTTAACTGTTCGCCGCGAAACGTCGCCGCGCCGCTTTCGGCGTCGGTATCGTTTTCGTCCGTGCTGAGGACGAGCGCGAGATGCGACAACGGCGCGAGGTCGCCGCTCGCGCCGACGGAACCTTTGGCGGGAATGACCGGATGCACGCCGCGATTCAACGTTTCGAGCAGCGTTTCGACGACCGCGACGCGCACGCCGGAGAATCCTTGCGCCAGCGCGTTCGCGCGAATGAGCATTGCCGCGCGCACGACCTCGATGGGCAGCGCGTCGCCGACGCCGACGGCGTGACTGAGAATCAATTTTCGCATCAGGTCGCGCGCTTGCGCGCTCGAAACTTGGACGTTGGCAAAGACGCCGAAACCGGTGTTGATGCCGTAGGTGACGGGTTCGCCGCGTTCGACAATCTGTTCGACCCACGCGCGGCTGGCGGCGATTTTGGCGCGCGCGTTTTCGTCGAGCTGTACGGCGGCATTGTGGCGCGCGACGCGCACCACGTCGTCGAGCGTGAGCGGCGCGCCGACGGAAACGGGGGATTCAAGAGACATGCGCGTATTGTAGCACAGCCGACGCCAATTGCGCGCGGGTTAAACGTTTCCATCGAACGGGAATATAATGCCGCCGATGATTCCGTTGGCGACAGCGCCGGAACCGAAACCGCGCGTAGTGCGGCGCAATTTTTTGGTCAATGTGTTGGACGGCACATTGTGGATTTTCGGCATTACGTTCGTATCGTCGAGTACGGTTCTCCCCGTGTATCTGAGTCACCTCACCACCTCGGCAGTGATTATCGGCATGATTCCGGCTTTGGAATTATTGGGCTGGGCGTTTCCGCAAATTTTCACCGCGCCGATTTTTGAGGGCCGCGCGCGAATGAAACCGTACGTGTTGTTTTTTGGTTTTATTCAACGGCTGCCGTATTTGTTCATCGCCGCGCTGATTTGGCGTTCGGGCAGTTTGCCGCCGGAGCAAGATAATCTGGTCTTGATTCTATTTTTGGCGCTGTACGCCTTGTTTGCCTTTTGCGGCGGCATCGTGGCGATTCCGTGGCAAGAGATGATTTCGCGGCTCTTTCCCATGCGCCAGCGCGGACGTTTTTACGCGGCGCAGCGTTTCTTTGGCGGACTCTTGGGCTTGACGGGCGCGTTCGCCGCGGGTTGGCTGCTGTTGAACGTACCGTATCCGTACAATTTCGCGCTCTGCTTTTTTTGCGCGTTCGTGTTGATGCTGTTTTCGTGGGCGGTTTTGACGCGGACAATTGAAACGCCGCAAACGCATTTGCCCAAGACCATGCCATCGGCGCGCGCGTATGCGCATGAATTGGTCGCCGTATTAAAGCAAGACCGCGCGTTCGCGTGGTATTTGCTTGCGCGCGGCTTGGGCTATTTGGGCTGGATGGCGACGGCGTTTTTTGCCGTGTACGCGGTGCGCGCGTTCCAATTGGCGGACGCGCAAGCGGCGGTCTTTAGCGCGTTGCTGTTGGTGAGCAGCGTCGCGTCCAATGTGCTGTGGGGTTGGATGGGCGACAAGTACAGCCAAAAGTTGGTTTTGATTTTGTCGTCCGCCGCGTATCTCGGCGCGTTGGGCATGGCGCTGCTCGCGTCAACGGTGTTGGCGTATTACGCGATTTTTGCCTTGATGGGCATTGCCAGCACCGGCTTGATGGTTTCGGATTTGACGCTGGTGGTGGAATTCGCGCCCGAAGCGAAACGTCCGACGTACATGGGTTTGGCGCGCGGCGTATGGGGTCCCTTTATCGGCTTGGCGCCGTTATTGGGCGGCTTGTTGTGGGCGGAATTTGGGTATCCCGCGTTGATTGGCGCGAGTTTGGGCTTGACCCTTTTGGGGATTGTGCTGACGTGGCAGCGCGTGCGCGAGCCGCGCCAAAAGCTGAACGCGCCAATGCTGCGCGAAACTGGAAAATAAATACGCCCCCGGAGAGACTCGAACTCTCAACCTGCAGATTAGAAGTCTGTCGCTCTATCCTTTGAGCTACGGGGGCAGCGGCTTTATTCTAAACAATTTAGGGGCGGCGTCAAGACGCGGATAAATCGAGAGCGGAAAAATTAAAAATTTGTCCTACAGGGTCGTAATTGGAGACCTGACAGGTTTTTGCCGCGTCCGCGCGCGATGTTTATTTGAGCTGTCTATAAGGAGGAAAAAATTGAGTATTGACCGTATTGAATTGCGGCTGGTGGAAATGCCGTTGGTGGCGCCGTTTGAAACTTCGTTCGGCGTCGAGGTCGTCGAAGAGCATATCATTGTGCGTGTGGACGGCGACGGCATCACGGGCTGGGGCGAATGTGTGGCGTCGGACGGTCCGTGGTACAGCTATGAAACGAATCGGACCGCGTGGCACGTTCTCCAAGATTTTTTGATTCCGCGCGTCTTTGAAAACGAAATTCACAGCGCGATGGAATTTCCAAAACTCGCGGCGCGCGTGCGCGGGCATAACATGGCAAAGGCGGGTTTAGAGAGCGCGCTGTGGGACTGGTTCGCCAAAGCGCAAAACAAATCGCTGGCGCAAGCGTTCCACGCGGCGCAAACGGCGCAGCGCGATTATGTTTTGCCTGAACGCATCGTCGTCGGCGTGAGCGTGGGTTTGCAGGCGACGCCGCGCGCGCTGGTGGAGCGGGTGAGGGGGTATCTCCAAGAAGGATACACGCGCATCAAAATCAAAATCAAGCCGGGGCATGACGTGGAATTGGTTCGCGCGGTGCGCGCGGAATTTCCAAACGTTCGTCTGCAAGTGGACGCGAATTCGGCGTATCATTTAGCCGACGCGGCTATTTTTCGCGCGATGGACGACGCGAATTTGTTGTTGATTGAACAGCCGTTATCGAACGACGATATTTTTCAGCACAGCAAATTGCAGCGCGAGCTCAAAACCGCGCTCTGTCTGGACGAGAGCATTCATTCGGCGGACGACGCGGAGGCGGCGTTGGAACTCGGCGCGTGCCGCATCATCAATATCAAACCGGGCCGCGTGAGCGGGTACGCCGAAGCGATCAAGATTCACGATTTGGCGGCGCGCCATAACGCGCCGGTGTGGTGCGGCGGCATGTTGGAAAGCGGCATCGGACGCGCAGGCAATGTGGCGGTTGCGGCGCTGCCCAATTTCAAACTGCCCGGCGATCTATCGGCGAGCCGCCGCTATTACAAACAGGATCTGGTCGAGCCGGAATTTACGGTGGACGCGGAAGGAAAAATGCGCGTGCCGACGGGCCCCGGAATTGGCGTGGAGGTTTCGCAAAAAAATCTCGACGCGGCGACGGTTTCGTGCCAAGTCTTTCGGCGCAATCATTTTGCGACCCAGTGATTGCGCGACAAAATAATTTTGATACTGCTGGCGCATTTCCGTCGCCGAATGAATTCGGCATCGCCGTTTTTTTTATTCTGTCGCAATTTGCAGCGCGATATGAAAAGTCGCGCCGCGCCCCAACTCGCTTTCCGCCCAAATGCGTCCGCCGTGCAGTCGCACGATTTCGTGGCAGATGGCGAGCCCCAAGCCCGAACCTTTGTCCTCGAGCTGTTCGCCGCTCTTGATGCGGTAAAAACGCTCGAAAATTTTTTCGTGTTCGCCCGGCGCGATGCCGGCGCCCGTATCGCTCACGGTAATTTCAACGCCGCCATTGCTTTCGCGCGCCGCCAACGTAATGCTGCCGCCCGTCGGCGTGAACTTGAGCGCGTTCTCGAGCAGATTGGACATGACCTGACCCATCCGCAGCGAATCCGCCAGCACGAGCGGCAGGTTGTCGGTCGGTTCGACGTGCAGCGCGATGCGGCGCTGCGCGGTTTGCGCGCGAAAGGCGAGCCGCGCTTGATTGAGCAAAAAAGAAACCGCCGTCGGTTGGCAATCCACGCGATACGAACCCGCGTCCATGCGCGACAGATCCAAAACGTCGTCCACCATTTCGGCGATGTAACGCATCTCTTGTTCGGCGACTTGGATATAGCCGCGCGTTTCGTCGTCGAGCGGCGCGCTGCCGGTGCGAATTAATTCGAGATACCCTTTGGCGACGGCAATCGGATGGCGTAAATCGTGCGAGACCATTGAAAAAAACGACGCCTTTGCCTTGTCCAATTCTTGCAGGCGCGCGTAGGCGGATTGCAGTTCGGCGTAATTTTGTTCCAGCTGCGTATTTTTGAACGCGAGTTCGCGCTGCAAGCGTTGATTCTCGCGCCGCAGCTGCGCCTCATGGACGCTGCGTTTGACGACTTCGCGCACTTCGTCCGCGTCGAACGGCCGTTTGTTGATGATATAGTCGTTGACGCCGAGACGCAGCGCTTTGATAGCGGTCTCTTCGGAACCGTACGCGGTGGTCAAAATGACGTTCGTGTCGGGCTGTTCGCGTTTGAGAATATCCAGAACGTCGGTGCCCATGATGCCGGGCAGAACGAGGTCGAGCAGCACAAGGTCGGGTTTGAGCTGCGCCGCGTGCTGCAAACCGGTTTCGCCGTCGGCGGCAAAGTGGAGCGCGTATCCTTCGCCGCCGAGAATCTCCGTGAGGATTTCTTGATTGAGCGGCGTATCGTCAATAATGAGCACGCTGCCGCGCGGGGTTTCATTTCGCATAGTGAAAACGCTATTTCAAAAAGAAAAACCGCGATTTCACAAAGAAAAAAAGACGCTATGCGAAATCGCGGCGGGGCAGAGAACCTAGCTTGGCGGCAGATATTTACCGACGAGCAAATCGAGTTTGGCGCGGGTTTCGGACGGAATGACGGCGGGATTCGTCACGATAGCGTTTTCCAACGCGTGCAAGCAAACGCAATCTTGCAGCTGCGCGTGGGCGATGGGCAGGGCGGCGCGCAAAATCGCTTTGCCGGTTTCGGCGTTCTTGAGTAAATTTTGCACGACCATATCGGCGGTTACAACGTCGTGGGTTTCGTGCCACGCGTCGTAATCCGTCACCATTGCAATCGCCGCGTATCCGATTTCGGCTTCGCGCGCGAGTTTGGCTTCGGGAATCGCGGTCATGCCGACGAGGTCGCAGCCCAATTGCCGATTGATGCGCGATTCCGCTTTGGTGGAAAACGCGGGACCTTCAATGACGACGAGCGCGCCGCCATTGTGCACGGTCGCGCCGACGCTTTGCGCGGCTTGGTACAAAATCGCGTTGAGGTCGCGGCAAAACGGTTCCGCGAAACTGACGTGCGCCACGATACCATCGCGGAAAAAAGTATACTCTAGCTCGCGATGGCGCGTGCGGTCAAACAATTGGTCGGGGATGACAATCTCAAGCGGAGCGTAATCCTCGCGCAGCGAACCGACGGCTGTGATGGAAATCAAATACTTGACGCCGAGTTGTTTAAAACCGTGAACGTTCGCGCGCGCGTGCAATTCGGTGGGCGTGAAACGGTGGCCCCGGCCGTGCCGCGCGAGAAAGGCGACGCGTATGCCGTCCAACGCGCCGGTGATATAGGCATCGCTCGGTTTGCCAAACGGCGTGTCCAGCGTAACTTCTTGAACGTCCGTCAACGCTTCGATATTATAGACGCCGCTGCCGCCGATAACGCCAAAACGAATTTCATCCGTCATACCATACGCTCCCGTCAGTTTTTTTTGCAACAAGTCGCATTATAACAGATTGAATGATGGCGACAAATGCGCTTTTTTCAATTGAGCATTGCGCATGATCCATTGTCCATCGAATTCAATTCGACGGCAGACCATGACATTCAAAAAACATAGCAAATGCTGATATGCGTGGTTACACAAGGGAATTCGCTTTTTCGGAAAAAAAAGAAACTGCACCGTTATCAATGCAGTTTCTCTAGTGGAGCTGGCGAGACTCGAACTCGCGTCCGAAAAGTTCGTACGCAAATGCCTACAAGCTTAGCCGTTCTTTGGGTCGGACCGAACGTTGATCCGTTCCGTCCGATTTACTCGCGCAAACGGACTCGAAGGGCAGAGTCGCTTGCGCCAAGCCGATACACATGTTTTGCATGTGATTCGTCAGTCGTTATCGGCATGACGACCGAGATATCCTGACTTGATGACGCCCAACCCACGCGTTTCAGGAGAACCCGTAGGCGGACGCCGCAGATTTAACTGCGGACTTGGTCAGCGTTTCGCTGCTGCTAATTAGGCAGCGAGCGGCAATGCCGCCAAGTTAGTGCGGTTGTTCGCACATACACTTGTGCCCGTTTTAACGCGGTCAGGCGCCGCGGCTTGCCACGTGCGCACAGCCCTCCCCGTCAAAGCCATGCAGCCCCAATTCACTCGAAAAATTATACCACATTTTTTTATTCCAATTCCCACAAAACAATTTCGGGCGGACAATTGAAACGCACACGCGGCGCGCCGCCGCCTTCCAAACCGATGCCGCGCGTTACATACAGCGTCAAAGCCCCGACCTGTTTGCGCCCCATTTCAAAACGTTTGCCGTACAGCGACGACGCGTACAGCGCGCCGTAAAAAGGAATCCGCACCTGTCCGCCGTGCGTATGTCCCGACAATTGCAAATCAATGCCCGCCGCCGCCGCTTCCGGCGCGAGATCGGGCGAATGATACAGCAAAAGGCGAAAGCGTTCGCGCCCCGCGCCGTTCAACGCGCGCGTTAAATTGGGTCCATCAATAAAGGGACGATGCGTACAATTCAAACCGACGATTTCGATTTGTTTGCCTTCGCGTTCAATCGTCGCGGTTTCATCGCGCAGCCAAACGATATTTTCCAAATCGCCGATGAGTTTCTCTACGAGCGCGGGCGGATCCACCGCCGGACTGCCGCTCACGGCATAGACGCCTTGCGGCGCGCGCCATTCCGCCAGAACGGAACGCGCGTGACGCTGCGCCAACGCGTCGTGCGTGTACGACAAATTCAAAAAATCGCCCGAGAACAAAATAACGTCGGGTTCGAGTTCGCGCGCGAGCCGCGAGACCGCGCGCTCGCGCGCCGTGAGACGTTCCACATGAATATCGCCGAGATGCAGCACGCGCAGCGGGCGCGTCAAACCGAGTTTCGGCGATTGCAGTTTTTGGCGCGTAACGGTCAAACGATGCGGCTCGTACCAAAAACTGTACAGCGTCAGCGCCGTGCCGACGAGTTCGAACGCGAGCCACCACGGGAACGGCAAGAGCGCGAACGGCGCGCGGCACAGCGCCAACAAAAAGGTTGGCGGCTTGGAGGGCCCGAACGATTTGCCCGCGCGCGGTAAAAGCGCCAGCAGCAGCCAATCGCTCAGAAAAAACAGATACAAGACGACGGCTTGGCGCCAATCTCCGCGCGCGGACAGCGCCGCGAGGAGCGCGAGCGCCAGCGCAAAAAGAATCGCCGGCAATCGGTCGAGGAAAGCGGCGAATCCCAAAAAGAAATCGAAATTGTTGCCGGCGTTGCCGGGAAATTTGGCGCGCTGCGAGAAATCTTGAGCTTTTATTCCTCGGAATTCATCATCCATAACGAAAACCCGCGCAAAAATTCGCGGAACCCTTCGAGATGTTCCGGCGGAAAATGATAGCGCGCGGGCGCGTCGTCCAGCACGCGTTCAAAACACGCGAGCCATTCGTCGCGCGCCGTTCGCGAGATAGGAAAGGGGAGATGCCGCGCGCGCATCATCGGTCGGCCGTACCGCTCTTGGTACAGCGGCGGTCCGCCAAAGAGTTCGGCAAAGAATTTGGCGGATTTGTGCGCCGCCGCGCGCATGTCGTCCGGGAACATGGCGCGGATGGCGGATTTTTCCAATTCGACGTAAAAAGCTTCAAACATCCGCGTGATATTTTCTTGGCCCATCGCCGCGTAGATTTCGCGGCTGGGCGGAACAATGCGTTGGGGATTGACCGGCGGAATATACATCGCTGCGTTAGTGGGCGCGCGTTTTGAGCGCCCGTTCGATTTCACGCGAAGCGTCGCGTTTGGAAATTGTTTCGCGTTTATCGTATTGTCGTTTGCCTTTGACCAGCGCGATTTCGACTTTGGCGCGATTTTTTTTCAGATAGACGCGCAGCGGCACAATCGTCAAACCTTTTTCTTGGGCGCGCCCCATCAGACGATTGATTTCGCGGCGATGCATCAACAATTTGCGCGTGCGGTACGGGTCCACGTTGAAACGATTGCCTTGCTCGTACGGCGAAATGTGTACGTTCTCTAGCCACAGCTCGCCGTTACGCACCTGCGCGTAGGCGTCGCGCAAATTGAGCGCGCCCGCGCGCACCGATTTGATTTCCGTGCCGGTCAGCGCAATGCCCGCCTCGAACGTTTCCTCGACAAAATAATCGTGAAACGCTTTGCGGTTCGTCGCCACTACTTTGATAGAGTCGGTCATGCGCAGGTCCGAAAAAATTACGCCGCGCGGACGTTGAAAGAATATCGCACGGCGCAACATTGTAACAGAAATTGAAATGGGTGAAAAGTCAAACCTGGACGCGGCGCGCCGCGAGATTGTACCAAATCCAATCCCCGAGCTCTTGGCGCGCGCCCGTTTCGTCCGACGGTTGAATCATGCTGCTGCCGTCGGCGGGATTTTTGATTTCGCCGTTCTTGATTAGGTCAATCGCCTTTTGCAATTGCGGGTCAATATTTTTCGAGCGCTCGTAACTGGTCGGGTCCGGGACTTCAATGTCGGGTTTGACGCCGACGTGATTGATGACGTTTTCTTTGGGGCTGTAAAAATTTGCAATCGTCACGCGCAATTGCGATTCGTCGCTCAACGAATGAACCGTCTGCACCGAACCTTTGCCGAACGTCTTTTGACCGATGATTGTCGCCCGCCCATAGTCCCGCAGCGCGGCGGATACGATTTCGGACGCGCTCGCGGAACCTTCGTCCACCAGCAAGACCAGCGGAATTTTGGTCGCCAATCCGCCGCCGCTCGAGCGATACAACTTTTGATCGCCGTTCTTGAACTTTTCTACCAGCACGACCTGATTGGGCCCCAAAAATTCGCTCGCCACGTCAATCGCGGCGGACAAATAACCGCCGGGGTTGCCGCGCAAATCGAAAATCAGCGCGCGCGGATTCTTTGCCAACGCCTCTTGCAGCGCTTGATGCAGTTCCGGTTTCGCTTTTTCGCCAAACTCGGACAGTTGGATATACGCAATCGTATCGTCTTCGAGCATCTTGGCCGTGATTTCGGGAACCTCGATGGTGTTGCGTACGATCGCCACTTCAAAGGCGGGATTCGAACCGCGCTGAACGCTGAGGCGCACGGTGGTGCCTTTGGGCCCGCGAATCAGCGACACCGCATCCATCACATCCATATTGACGATTTGTTTGCCGTCCACTTGCAAAATCGCGTCGCCCGCTTGCAAACCCGCTTGTTCCGCCGGCGAACCCTTGATCGGCGCCACGACGGTCAAGCGTCCATTCACCATCTCGATCGTCGCCCCGATGCCTTCAAACGACCCCTGCATCTGCGAATTGAGATACGCCGCGCGCACCGGGTCAACGAACGCGGTGTGAACGTCGCCCAATGCGTCCACCATGCCCGTTATCGCGCCGTACGTCATTTTTTGCTGGTCAATCGGCTGGACGTAAAAATTTTCCTGCACCAATTTCCACGCTTCCCAAAAGACCGGCATATCCGCTTGAAATTCCGGCGGCGTATCGCTGCCGCCAAGTTTCGCGGCGGCGGGCAGCGCGGGGACGGCATTGCGCGCTTGCAGCGCTTGACTCACGCCATAGCCGCCAATAAACGCCGCGCCGACCAATAAAATAGCAATTGCCGCGGCGAGCAAAATTCGCAAAATCGCTTTCATGGCTGTTCCTCGTAAAATTCCAAAACCCTATTTACCCGTTTCCAGATATTCAACCGCGCGGTCCAATTGCGGGTCGAGCCCTTTGGCGGAATCCTCCGGCGTCAACGGGACTTGGATTTTCGGCGTAATGCCCACCCCGTCAATTTCAGCGCCCAATGGCGTTGCCCATTTCGCCGTCGTCAAATGCAAAACCGATTCGTCCGACAAAGTGTACAGCCCTTGCACCGAACCCTTGCCGAACGTTTTTTCGCCAATCAAAACCGCCTTCCCGCTGTCGTTGAACGCGCCCGCAATGATTTCCGCCGCGCTCGCCGTCCCCCCGTTCACCAAAATCACCACCGGCAAATCGCGCGCCAATCCCCCCCCGCGCGCGTCATAAGTCTTGGACGTCCCGTCGCGATATTTTTCACTCACCACCGGCGCGCCCGGCATAAATTGACCCACGATTTCCAGCGCAGGGTCGGGAAACAGTCCGCCCGGATTATTGCGTAAATCCAAAACCACCCCCTTCAGGCCGTCCCTTTTCAGCGCGTCCAGCGCGGCGGCGAATTCTTTTGCCGTATCCGCGCTTTCGAGCGTAACCTGAATATAGCCGAACGCCGTACTGTCCAACATGCGATACTGCACCGTCGGAATATTGATTTCCTGACGCGTAACCTCAAAATTCAATAAATCCGTCGCCCCGATGCGGTGCAGCGTCAGTTTCACGCTCGAGCCCACCTCGCCCCGCAATTTATTTTCCACCCCGTCGGGCGTATCTTGGGCGGTCAGTTCTTGGTCGTCAATTTTGACAATCACGTCGCCCGGCAAAATGCCCGCTTCCGTCGCAGGACCCTCGGGAAACGGCAGCAGCACGAGCGCGCCTTTACGCAATTCCACTTTCGCGCCGATGCCGCCGTAATGTCCCTGCAAATTCGTCGCCTCTTGCTGCGCCGGCGCGGCTTCGACCAATACCGTGTGCGGGTCGCCCAGCGATTCCAACGCTCCGCGAATCATGCCATGCACCAAAACGCTCTTGGCGGGAATGTCGTAATAAAATTCACCCTTGACCAAGTTCCACGACTCCCACATCAAATCAAATTTGCCCGGCGGCAGAGACGCGCTTGTCGTCGTCGCCGCCGACGTTTGACGCGCGGAAAACTGATTCACCACAAAGCCCGCCGTGAACGCGAGCGTGCATACAAACAGCGCCAATAAAACCAGCGCGAGCGTTTTGAGTAATTTTGTCATCTTGCCTCTGAAAATTTGCTAACTTAATTTTCGTCCTCTGCCGCGGCGGACGCCTGCGCCGCGTCGCCGGGCGAAAGCGTTGTGCGTTCAAAAATCGCGCGGATGGACGGTTTGGAATAATGCGCGTATACGCGGCGCGTCGTGCCAATATCGCTGTGCCCCAAAATCTCTTGGATCGCTTCCAACGGCGCGCCTTGCTCCAACATCTGCCGCGCGCGGTAATGCCGAAAATCGTGCGGCGAAACGTCCATGTTCAAATTGCGCGCGGCGCGGCTCACCGTGCGCCACAGCATTTCGTGGCTCAAGCGTTTGCCGTAATCGCGCGCGTGTGAAATAAACAGCGGTTCATACGCATCGCGCCGTTCGCCGACGTACGTCGCAATCGCCGCGCGCGCTTCGGCGGTGATAAAAATAAAACGTTCCTTGTCGCCTTTGCCCGTCACGATGGCTTCTTTGCGCCGCCCATCCGCCACGTCTTTGCGATTGAGCGCGGCGACTTCGGCAAGGCGCCCCGCCGACGAATAGAGCAGGTGGACAAAGGCGCGGCTGCGTAGAATTTGCAAACGTTGACGGCGCGCTTTTTCCGTTTCGCCGTCGGGCAGCGCCAAATCGTCGTAATAACGAATCAAGCGCGGCAGGGCAGGGTCGGGACGCGGAATCGGATACGCGCTGCGCCGCGTCACGAGTTTCAATTTGGCGCGCGCGCGTTCCAGCGAAAACGTTTCGGGCAGCCAATCCTTACTCAAGCTGTAATTCAAAAAGGCGACGACGCTGGCGAGATACGTCTTGTGCGAAAAACGGGAATAGCCGCGTTTGCCCAACCATGCTTGGAAATCTTGTAGAACGTCTGTGTCAATCCCGTCGAGCGTGAGCGCCGGCGGTCGGGCGTCGCCTTGCGCCGCTTTTTGTTTCTCGAGCAAAAATTTTTCAAAAATTCGCAAACCCGTTTCGTATGTGTGCTGCGTGCGCGGGCTGGCAAACAATTGGCGCAAATAATTCTCAATCTGTTCGGATAGTAATTGGTCGTTAGACATATCGGATTGACGCCTAAAATCTTGTAATTCAGATAATCCGCATTATCTGAAATACAAGATACGCCTTATTTTAAGGCATTTTTCGGATTTGTCAATCCGTCCGGTTTCAAGCGGCGCGTTGGGTGCAAAATCCGCCTCGTTATAAAACGCTTGTGGTCTTTCATCGTAGAAAATTCACGTGAAACCAAGATGATAACAAGATGAAAAGGCAATTTAATGCGAAAACATTCCAGCGATTGGAAATCGCCGCTTGAAAAAAGGTGAAATCGCGCGGCGATTTAATGCAGAGCTCCAGCGATTGGAAATCGCTGTCTGAAAAAAGGTGAATCTGAAAAAAAGATAAAATCGCACGGCGATTTAATGCAGCGCATTTGCGCTTTGTTCAGCCGTGAAATTCCATTTCATGGCTAATTGTGCATTGTGCATCCTTCATTCCACCCGATATTTGGCAAATTCTCGCGCCAGCGCTTGCGGCAGTTTGCCCTTGAGCCGTGTGCCGCGCGGCGAATACTCTTGGATTTCGACGATGCCTTTGCGGTGAAATAGATTCACCAATTCGGTCGCGTTGTACGGAATCTGTACGTGCAGTTCGACCAATTGCGAACCGAGCGCGTCCTCGACCCGTTCCAAAAGCGCTTCCAGCCCCAAGCCGCGCCGCGCCGAAATCGGCACGGCGTCGGGAAATTCTTCCAGCCACTGCCCCACAAAGCGCGCCGTCGCCTCGCCGCCCAAATTGCTCTTGGGTAACTCGATGTCGTCAATTTTATTCAACGCCATCACCGTCGGTTTGCCGTCCGCGCCAATCTCTTCCAGCGTCTCTTCCACCGCGCTCGCCTGTTCCAGCGCGTTCGGATGCGTTATGTCAACAATGTGCAGTAGAACGTTTGATTCAACGATTTCTTCGAGCGTCGCGCGGAACGCCGCAATCAACTGCGTCGGCAATTTTTGGATGAAACCCACCGTGTCGCTGAATAAAACTTGTTGCCCGCCCGGCAAGCGCACGCGCCGCGTCGTCGGGTCGAGCGTCGCAAACAGTTGGTCCGCCACGTACACGTCCGATTCCGTCAGCGCGTTCAGCAGCGTGGATTTGCCCGCGTTCGTATAGCCCACCAGCGAAACGACGGGAATGCCCTCGCGCTGACGTTTGCGCCGCTGTTCGCCGCGCTGTTTACGCACGCGTTCGATTTCTGTTTTCAAATGCGCGATGCGCGCGCGAATTTCGCGGCGGTCCAATTCCAATTGACGTTCGCCCGGTCCGCGCAAGCCAACGCCCCCTGCCCCACCGCGTCCCGCCGCGCCGCCCGTTTGTCTGCCCAAATGCGTCCACATGCGCGTCAAGCGCGGCAGGCGATATTCGTACTGCGCGAGTTCCACTTGCAGCGCGCCTTCGCGCGTGCGCGCGTGCTGCGCGAAAATGTCGAGAATCAGCGCGGTGCGGTCCAAAACTTTGATGTCCGCGCCGTCGAACGCGCCTTCGATCTCGCGCTGCTGATTTGGCGCCAGTTCGTCGTTAAAAATCAAAACGTCGTACTGCAGCTCGGCGCGCTGTTCCACAATCTCGCGCAGTTTGCCTTTGCCAATCAACGTCGCGGACTGCACGCGGTCGAGTCGTTGAATCGTCTGTCCGACGACCGCCAAGCCGTCCGTTTCGGCGAGCCGTTCCAACTCGCGCATCGAATCTTGGATCGCAAACGCGCCGGGTTTATTTTTCAATTCCGCGCCAACCAGATACGCGCGTTCGGTCGGTGGCGCGGTGGGAAAAGTTTCGGGTCGAGGCATGAAAGATGGGCGGCAGACGGCAGACGACGGACTGCCGCTTTCTGCCTTCTATTTGCTACTTGCCATTTGCTATCTGCTATTTGCTACCTGCTATTTGCCCTTTGCTATCTGCTATTTGCTACCTGCTGCATTTCTCTTTTTCAATTCTTCTAAATGCGCTTGATATGTTTTGGCATGAGGACTCTGGATTTTGAGCCAAATGTTCATTGCGCGATTACAAAACTCCACCGCGCGTTTGAAATCACTTTGATTTTCGTACACGATACCGAGCCCCCAATAATTATTTGCCGATGTTACAACATCTCCAATTTTTTCTGTTGTATTCAAACTTTGCTGATAAAACGCGATGGCTTGATCCCATTCGCCTTTGTTCGCATACACATTGCCGAGATTGTTATAGGTTTGCGCCATGCCATGCACATCGCCGAGGCGCTCCATGGTGCGTAACGCGTTCTGATAAAACGCGATGGCTTGATCCCATTCGCCTTTGTCCGCATACACCAAGCCGAGATTGTTGTAGGTTTTCGCCATGCCATGCGCATCGCCGAGGCGCTCTTTGGTGGCTAACGATTGCTGATAAAACGCGATGGCTTGATCCCATTCGCCTTTGTCCGCATACACCAAGCCGAGATTGTTGTAGGTTTGCGCCATGCCATGCGCATCGCCGAGGCGCTCTTTGGTGGCTAACGATTGCTGATAAAACGCGATGGCTCGATCCCATTCGCCTTTGCGGTAATACACCGAGCCGAGATTGCCAGCTATCGCGCCTTCGCCGCGTTCGTCCTCCAATGCTTGACAAGCGGCAATTCCGAACTCGCTCCATTCAATCCATTCCGCCCAGTTCGCGCGCAGTAAAAAATAATTTGCCATCGCGCCATAGATGTAATCGCGCGTCAGTTCTCGCGCCTCTCGCGTCTCGTTTTCGCGCGCCCATTTTTGCCCTGCAAAGATGTTGGTCTTTTCAATATCCAGAATCTTGAGGGCTTGGTCTATCTCTTTGCCCTTGAGTTTGCCGCCGTTCTCTCGCGCGAGTTGGCAATAGTGCGTTGCCATCCGCAATTCCGCGTCATACAAATCTTTCCCGCACTGCTCGCGTGTAAAGGTTCGCATCAAGGCGTGCAGTTTGTAGCGTTCGGGCGCGGTTCCGTCTTGAAGAATGGACACGCGCCGCAGTTTTGCCAAGCGTTTACGCGCCGTCTCTGCATCCGTTTCGCAAACTGCCGCCGCCGCAGACACATCAAAATCATTCCCAGCGAACGCGCCCAACGCGTCCAAAAATTTTCGTTCGTCGGCGGTGAGTCGCTTGTAACTCAGCAGAATCGTCGCGCGGATGCCGCGTTCCGCGCCGTCGCCCCATTGCAGCAGATCGAGACGGCGCTTTTCGTCGCGCAGTTCGTCCCGCAGGTATTCGACCTGCCACGTTTCATGGTCGCGCAGCTGCGCGGCGGCGAGATCGAGCGCCAGCGGCATAAAATCCACGAGCCGCCCGATTTCGCCTATGACGGCGCGCTTGCCGTTCAATCGCGGCAGTTCGGGCGCGCCCAGCACATTGCCGAGCAGCACGCGCTGAAACAGCTCCCAGGTCTCCTCCTCGTCCAAACGCGGGAGGTCGAGCAGCCACGCGTCGGGACAGGCGGACAGTTGACGGACGCGGCTCGTCACAATCACGGCGCAGTCGCGCAGCGCGCGCAGCAGCGGCGCGATTTTGACGTTGTCGTTTTCGTCCACCACGCCGTCCAGCGCCGCCAACACGCGTTTGTTTCCGACGCGCTGCAGAATGATTTGGCGCACGCGGTCAGCGCGCTGATTCAGGTCTTGGATTTCTGAAACGTCGCCCTCGTACAGTTCCGCCCACTCGCCCAATTTCAAAAACACATCGTCCGTCGGAATTTCCGCCAGCAGAATGCCGCCCTGGAAAACAGATTCCAATTGCTTGGTAATCTGCGCGGCGAGCGCGCTTTTGCCCAGTCCGCCGTCGCCGGCGATCAAAAAGCGGATACTCGTCACGACGGGCGCGCCGAGCGTCGCCAATTTTTGCAGCGCCTTTTGCCGCCCCACAAACGTCTGCACCGCCGTCAATTTTTGTTTTGGCGGATGTCATGCGCGCGGCGCGGCAGGCGGCAGATGCACATGCTTGCCCCCCGCCACCATGTCGCCGCTGATATGAAATTCGCCGCCGGTAACGTTAATGTCAGACATGAGGTTTCATCGAATTGAATTCGATGCCTAAACAAGGCGTTGGAAAAAACAGGTTTCATCGAATTGAATTCGGCGCTAAACAACGCGTTGGGAAAAAACAGGTTTCATCGAATTGAATTCGACGCCTAAACAAAGCGTTTAAAAAAACAAAAAATAATCAAACCACCGCACCACCGCACCACCGCACCACCGCACCACCGCACCACCGCACCACCGCACCACCGCACCACCGCACCACCGCACCACCGCACCACCGCACCACCGCACCACCGCACCACCGCACTACCGCACTACCGCACTACCGCACTACCACACCATCACACTATCGCACTATCGCGCCACCCTCCAACCATGCTTCCACCACGCGCCCTACCCTCTCCAAACTGTCCGCGCTCACCTTGTCCGTTGTGTCTTGTGTAGTATGCCAATAAGCGTAATCAAAGTCAATCAGGTCAGCGGCGCGAATTCCTTTTTGCAAAAACGGCGTGTGGTCGTCGCTCATGCTCCATTTGAATTGCGGAATGAACCACTGCGCGTAACCCAACCGCGCGGCAATATCCCACAATTCCGTTTGGAGCGCGCGGTCCGAATTTTGTTCATAATAGATATTTTGGTCGGCGTCGCCGATCATGTCAACCACAATCACCGCTTCCGGTTTTCGCGGCAAATTTTCCGCGACGTGCTGCGCGCCGATGCTCCAACTCCATTCGTTCGTGTCGCACAGCGCGGCGGGCGTTTGCTGCGGCGCGACGCGCAGATCGCACGCGTTTAGCCCTCCATTGTCTTCGGCGTCAAAGAACGCGAGCCAGACCTCGTTATGCAATTTCGCTTTGTCGAGCGTGCGCGCGAGTTCGAGCAAAACTGCGACGCCGCTCGCGCCGTCGTTCGCGCCGGGGACGGGCGCGTTCGGATTTTGTTTGTCTTGGTCTGCGCGCGGTCGCGTGTCGTAATGCGCGCCGACGATGACGAGAGGACCCTGCCCGACGTTCGTTTTGGCGATGAGATTGCGAAGCGGCACGCCGCGAAAATCAAATTCTTGGGTTTCGGTTTGCCAGCCGTTCGCCTGCAGCTCGCGCAAAATGTAATCGCCCGTCGCGCGCACGGCGAGCGAACCGGCGGGCCGCGCGCCAAATTGCATCTGCCCTTGCAGATATTTCCAAGCGTGTTCGCCGTCAAAGCGCAGCGGCGGCGCGGACGTGGGCGTATCAGCGCGCGGCGGCGCGGCGGAGGGTTCTGGCGACGCGTTGAGGTTGGCGGGCGCGGCGGTTGGAATGACGCGCGTCGGCGCATGGGACGCGCAGCCGCTGCACAGCAGCGCGAACAAGACGAGCGCAGAGAACGTTCCCGCGCCGATGGCGCGCGCGGCGCGGGCGTTTGTTTCGAGGCGAGGCGATGGTTTTGTTAGAGCCAATAGCGTTTTTACTATGCGAAACGGCGCGCTAATGCCACACGACCGCGCGCCGTCGTTCAATAATCTCGCGGTACAGTTCCACTTGGGCGCGCGCAATGTGTTCCCACGTGTACATGCGACACACCACCGCAAACGCGCGTTCCGCCATTTCGAGCGCTTGGGCGCGCTGCGTCAGCGATTGCAAAATCGCTTGCGCGAGCAGATCGCTGCGGTCCGGCGGAATTTTCAAACCCGTCAAACCGTCGTCCACCACTTCGCTCAAACCGCCGACGTCGCTCACAATCACGGGACACTGCGCCGCCATCGCTTCGAGCGCGACGATGCCGAACGGTTCGTACAGCGAAGGCGCCACCGCCACGTCCGCCGCTTGGTACAATTGGTCGCGCAGCGCGTCGCTGATAAAACCGGGCAGCGTGACGCGTTCGCCCAAGTCCAACGCTTGGACGCGTTCGCGCAGCGCGGGCAAAAGCGAACCCGTTCCGGCGATGATGAATTTGACGCGCGGGTCGGCGGATACGACTTGGCGCGCCGCGTCCACCAGAACGAACAAACCCTTTTCTTGCTGCACGCGCCCGACGTAATACACCAATGGTTCGTGCGGCTCTGCCCATTGGGCGCGCAGTTCGGCGCGCGCTTCGGGCGACAGTTTTACGTACCGCGCCGCGTCCACGCCGTTCGGAATGATAGAAATTTTATCCGACGGCAACTCAAAATAGCGCTGCACCTCGTCCGCCATAAAACGGCTCGTCGCAATCACGCGCCACGCTTCGTACGTCAACCACCATTCCGCGCCATTAATCGCGTGCGCCATGTCGCCGCGCAGTTCGCCCCTGCCCCGTCCGCGTTCCGTCGCGTGCATCGTGACAATCAACGGCGTCTTGTACATTTTTTTCAACGCTTGCGCGGCGAAACCGACCAGCCAATCGTGCGCGTGAATCAGGTCGAAACCGCCCGCCTGTTCCCACGTCATGTGCGCGAATTGTTCCAGCGTCAAATTGGTCTGCTGCACGTCCGCGAAAAAATTGCCCATTTCCAAAACCGGCGGCGTCACGCGATACACGTGCGCGTTCGGATGCGCCAATTCCGCTTCGGCGCCGCCTTTCCAGCGCGGCGTCAACAAAGTCACCGCCGCGTCCTGACGCGCCAGCGCGGGCAGCGATTCCGCGACGTGCGCGCCCAAACCGCCGATAATGTGCGGCGGATACTCCCAAGATAACGTGAGAATTCGCATGTAAATTTTTTGTCGTTCGCGGGCTAGGGTTTGGGCGTGGGCGCGGGCGCGTAACCGTATTTGCCGAGATTGGCGTTCTGTTCTTCCAACGTGCGCGCAAAGACATGTCCCCCGTCGCCCGTCGCCAAAAAGTAAAAGAAATCGGTCTGCGCGGGATTCAGGACCGCCAAAATCGAATTCATGCTCGGCTCGGCGATGGGCCCCGGCGGCAAACCCGGATTCAAATACGTGTTGTACGGCGAAATCACTTTTTGATATTCTTCCAGCGTCACCGGCGTTTTCCACCACTGTTTCGTTTCCGGCACAAAGCCGATGGCGTACTGCACCGTCGGGTCGGCGTTCAAATACGTTTTCGCGCGGATGCGATTCAGATATACGCTCGCGATGAGGGGCGCTTCTTCGGGTTTCACCGTTTCGCGTTCGACAATCGAAGCCAGCGTAATCGCCTCTTGCAGCGTCAAACCCTGATTCGTCGCTTGCGCGCGCATGTCGGGCGTGACGCGTTGGTCAAATTCCGCCAAGAGCCGGTTGATCAATTGCGGCGCGGTGATGCCTTGTAAAACCTGATACGTTTCGGGAAACAAATACCCTTCGAGCCCCGGCGACGCGCCGCGCGGACGGTCTTGGAGAAACGCAAAATTCGCGCCGCCCTCTTGCACCAAATCCAAAAAATCGGCTTTGTCGAACTGCGGCAAATTCATCGTCGCCAAATAATCCGCAATCTGTTCCGCGCGCCAGCCCGGCCGAATCGTAATCGCCACGCCGCGCGTCGTGCCGCGCTGGAGCGAAAGGATCACTTCGTCCATCGTCATATTGCGGCGCATCATGTGGTCGCCCGCCTGAATGTATTGCGCCGCGTGGCGGCATTTCAGCAGCAGCAAAAACGCGTCGGCGTTTTCAATCAACCCTTCCTTTTCCAAACGCGCCGTCACGTCCACCGGCAATTCGCCCTCTTCCACCGTAAAATTGACTTCGCTGCGGTCGGCGCTCGCGGGCTTGTCCAGCAAATCCTGATACTGCTGCAATTGAAACGCGTACGCCAAATCCGTCGGGTCCAAACCGCCGCCGCCGGCGGGCGAACCGCACTGCCCGAAATCAACCTGCGGCAAATTCAACGCGGCGGTCTCTTGTTTTTGCGGCGGAAACGCGAATTGATAGGCGTAAAAAATCGCCGCGCCGACGATGACCAATGTCAGCAGCGCCAAAGTCACTTTGAGAAATGCCCGTGCCAAATCTTTCATCCGATGTCTATCCTTTACCGAGCGGAGGGAGCGCGTCCAAAAAATCTTGCAGAATGATCGCGGCGGCGGACGCGTCAATCGTCGCGCGCCCGCGCTTTTCATTCAAACCGCGCGCCTGCTGCGCGCGGCGCGCGGTCGCGGTGGAATAACGTTCGTCCTGATAATGCAGCGGCAGCGCCAAATGCGTTTGCAAAGCGTCCGCGTACGCGCGCGTCAACGCCGCCTGCGCGCCGTCCGAATCGTCCGCGTTGCGCGGCAAACCGACGACCAACGCTTCGGCGTCGTACTCGCGAATCCAGCGCGCGAGCTGCGCGGCGTCTTGGGCGAGCGTCGCGCGCGCCATCGTCGCGAGCGGCGACGCGAGCCGCGTCACGCTGTTGCCAACCGCGACGCCGACGCGTTTGCTGCCGACGTCCAAACCCAAATAACGCATGGGAAATTATTTTGTTTGCGTTTCCACAAACAGCGTGGTGCGAAAACCAAAGAACGGCAGGCGACTCCACCACGACGGCGTAATCTCGATTTTCGGCGGCGCCGCTTGTTTTACGCGCGCGGCGATGGTTTGGAGCGCCTGTTGGACCGGCATGTCGTTCAACCCATCCAAAATTTTCGCGCGGTCAATCACCGGCGTCGCCAACAGCGCGGCGCGCACTTGAAGAATCACTGAATTGGCTTCCATGCGCGCGTTCGGGTCCGCCTCGACGCGCAGCGTGCCGGGCAAGACCGCATAGCCCGCCGGAATTTTCGACAGCAGCCGCCGATTCGCCAGCGTTTCCAGATCCGCGTAATCCGCGAAAATGCCGCTCGCCACCGCGTCCGTTTTGAGCGTCAAAGTGTCCGACGGGTCGTCCACCGGATGGTCAAACGTTTCCCCCATGACGATCACCTCGATGGACGCCGGAACCACATACACATTGTCTGCGGCGGCGTCTTTGAGAATCGCCACCGCTTTGGCTTGGAGCAAACCGCTCTGTTTGTCGCGCGCGTTGCGGCGGTCGTCGAACGAAACAATTTTTACGTCTTTGATGGAACCGCCGCCGATGCCGTTCAAATTCACCGCGCGCGCGTTCGCGGAAAGGGGGCCCTCGATTAAATTGACTTGGAGCGGCGCGGCATTGCCTTCGGGCCCCGCGCGCAGCGCGCGCACCGGAACGTTGACGCGCGCGTTGAAACCGGCGGGCAGCGTCGCCGTGACGGTGGTGGAATAACGCTGCGTCGCGCCCGAAGTCGTCGCCACAATCGTGCCGAGCGGAATCGTGACCTCGGTCCCCTGCAAATTGTTGAACGTCACGACGCCTGACGCGTGGTCGGCGGGCGCGGTCGCCGTGCGCGTCGTGTCCACCGTCACCGTACTGCTGATTTCTTTGCGATACAGTCCGGCAGGCACAATCGCGTTAATGTGGTCAATCGTCGTCACCGTCGGGTCCAAAATCACTTCGACGGCATCGCTGACCACGACAGATTGGGGATAAATGGTGACGCTCGCGCTCGGAACCAATAACGAGGCAAACCCAATCAAGAGGACGACGGCAAAACCAAAGAGCAGCAAAGTCGCCAACAATTTCCAACCCGCGAGGCCGAGCCGGTCCAAGAGTGGCGCGCGCGGTTTTGGCGCGTCGTCGTCAAACGGCGTCGGGCGGCGCACCGTCGCGGCGCTGAAATTGCGCTGCCAACGCCATTCCGTTGACGCGGCTTTTTCTTGACTTGAAAAAACGGGAATGCCCGCAATGGGCGCGAGGTCTTGGACGGTGTACGACGTAGAGACGAGCGCGACTTGGACGTCGGCTTGGTCCGCCCACCGGCGCAGCAATTGCATCTCGTGCGCGGCGTCGAGCGCGCGGCAGCCGCGCGGCACAATCAAAATAATCCGACGACCGTCCGCCCATTCGATTTTCGCGTGCAGTTTCAGAATGTCGTCGTGCTTGTCCAGCGTAATTACTTGGTCATTCATACAGGAGCGTTACAAGGCGTGGAGCGATAAAGGCAAAGACGCGTCAGCCGCGTTTGAATTCCACATGTTCATAAATGGCGGCGAGCGTGAGCGCGACGCCGAGCGATGGCAGGACGAGGGTTTCGTTCAAGGCGGTCAAAGTTTCCAAGACCCAAAAACGCCCCTGCTTGCGATAATGTTCGATATGACTGCGTTTTTGGTCAATCAATACGTATTCTTGCAGCGACGGCAGCGCGCGATACAATTCAAATTTTTCGGTCTTGTCAAACGCTTGGGTAGAAGGCGAAAGAACTTCGACAATTACCGCCGGATTCCTCACGGCATCTTCGCGCTTGCCGTCAAATTCGATTTCGCCGCAAATCACAAAAACGTCGGGATAAAAATAATAACGCCGTCGCTCCAACGTTACTTTTAAATCGGCGGAAAAAACGCGACAAGGTTTTTGTTTGAGCGCAAGCTTTAATTCGGCAAAAACGTTGCCGACAATGAGATTGTGCGCGACGCTTGAACCCGACATTGCCACAACGCTGCCGTCGAGAAACTCGTGCCGAAGGTCGGTCTGTTCTTCCAACGCCAGATACTCGTCAGGCGAATACAATTGAGGTTGTCGCGCCGCTGCCATATTTGATCGGTTGCTCACGTTACGCACAGCTGGAAAAAATAGCGCCGAACATCGTCGCGGAAATTTGCCGCGCGCTTGCGCGCTGTTTTTTCGCTGGACTGCGTAACATGAGCCGCTACTTGATTTCCTCGACCGCCTTGACCACTTGGTCTAATGCGGCTTGCAGTTTGGACGCGTCTTTGCCGCCCGCTTGCGCGAGCGTGGGTCTGCCGCCGCCGCCGCCGCCCATGATGGGCGCGGACGCGCGCACAATTTTCGTCGCGTCGAAACCGCGCGCGGTTAAATCGGGCGTCACCGCGACGAGCAAACTCGGTTTGTCGTCAATGACCGCGCCGAGCGCGACGATGCCCGAACCGATTTTATCTCTGAAAAAATCGCTCTGCGCGCGCAAGATGTCTTGGTTCGACGCGTCCACAATCCGCGTCAAAATTTTCACGCCGTCCACCTGTCGAACCAGTGCGTCAACGTTTTCGGCGCTGCGTTTCGCCGCTTCGCGCTGCATACGCGCGATTTCTTTTTCTTGCGCGTTGAGCTGCGTCAGCAGCGTCGCGACTTTATGCTCCGCTTGCGCGGGCGTCGCCTTGAGCGCGTCGGCGATGCGTCCCAACTGCGCGACGCCTTTTTGCATTTCGGCGTACGCGGCGGGGCCCGTTACGGCTTCGATGCGGCGCACGCCGGACGCGACCGAACTTTCGCTGAGGATGTGAAACAAACCGATTTGCCCCGTGCTTGCCACATGCGTACCGCCGCACAATTCGCGCGAGACGGGCTGCGCCGTATCCGCGCCCGCAATCTCCATCATGCGCACCGTATCGCCGTACTTTTCGCTAAACAGCGCCATCGCGCCGAGCGCCAACGCTTGTTCTTTGGGCAGGATGTGCGGCTTGACAGAATCGTTTTTGAAAATGTCCGCGTTCACCGCCGCTTCGATTTCCGCCAATTCCGATGCGGCAATCGTTTTAGGATACGTGAAATCAAAGCGCAGCCGGTCGGGCGCGACGAGCGAACCTTCTTGATGCACATGGTCGCCCAGGATGCGCCGCAATTCCGCTTGCAGCAAATGCGTCGCGGTGTGATTCCGCATGATATTTTCGCGGCGCGGCGCGTCCACCACCGCGCGCGCCGCGTCGTGCGTGCGCGCGGCGCCTTGACGCATTTCGCCGATGTGAACGATGAAACCCGGCACAAGCTGCCGTGTATCTTCTACCTCAAAGACCCACGGGAACTCGGCGTCCAATTGTACAAGCTGTCCCGTATCGGAAACCTGCCCGCCGCCTTCGACATAAAAGCAAGTGTCGGCGAGCGTCAGTTCGCCGCGTTCGCCCGTCGCGAGTTCGCTCGTCAGCGCGCCGTCGCGTACAATACCGACGACGCGCGTATCCAATTTTGTTCCGCAATACGGGTCATAGCGGACGCCCGACGCGGGCAGCGCGCCCTGCGCTTGCAATTCGGCATAGAGTTTGCGCGCGTTTTGGAACGCGGCTTCGTCCATTTTGCCCGTCTTGGAAAAATGGCGGGACCGGGTACGCGCGCGTTCGCGTTCAGCGTGGAATGTCGCTTCGTCCGCCGACATTCCATCTTCGCCCGCGATTTCGCGCGTCAGTTCGAGCGGAAAACCGTGCGTGTCGTAAAGTTCAAACGCCTTATCGCCCGGAATTTGCGTGTCACCGCGCGCGCGCAGATCCGCCATAATTTCCTTGAGCATCGCCTCGCCGTGATGCAGCGTCACGCGGAATTTTTCCTCTTCTTGGCGCGCGACTTGGAGAATGTGCGTTTGCGCGCGGACGATTTCGGGATACGCCCCGCCCATGATTTCGACCACCGTCGGAATCACGCGGTCCAAAAACGGTTCGGTAAAGCCGAGTAGTTTGCCGTGCCGTACGGCGCGGCGCAAAATCAAGCGCGTCACATAACCGCGTCCTTCATTGCTCGGATTCACGCCGTCGGCGATGAGGAACGTCACGGCGCGCGCGTGGTCGGCGATAACGCGGTACGACACGGCGCGTTTTTCGACGTTGAAATAATCGTTCGCGGGCGCGTTCAGCGCTTGGCGCGTCGCTTCGATAATCGGCATAAACAAATCGGTCTCGTAATTGGACAACTTGCCTTGCAGGATGGCGGTGATGCGTTCCAGCCCCATGCCGGTATCCACCGAAGGGCGCGGCAGCGGTTCGAGCGCGTATTGATTTTCGCCGACGAGGAAACGATTGAACTGCATAAACACCAGGTTCCAAATTTCCATCGTCTCTTCGCCGTCGCCGTTCACGTATTCCGCGCGATTGAACTGCGGATCGTCCGGATGTTCGCCGCGATAATAATGAATCTCGGAACAAGGACCTTGCGGTCCCGTTTCGCCCATCTGCCAAAAATTATCTTTGCGTCCAAATTTCAAAATGTGCGTTGGGTCCGCGCCGACCTGCCGCCACAAAGCAATCGCCTCGGCGTCTTCCGGCACGCCCCATTCGGCATCGCCGCCGAAAACGGTGAACCACAAACGCGCCGGGTCCAAGCCCCACTGCTTGACCAACAAATCCCACGCGAATTGAATCGCGTCCTTTTTGAAATAATCGCCGAACGAAAAATTGCCGAGCATTTCAAAAAAGGTGTGATGGCGCGGCGAAGGTCCGACGTTTTCAAAATCGTTGTGCTTGCCCGACACGCGCATACATTTTTGAGCGGTGACGGCGCGGGTATAGGCGCGTTTTTCCAGCCCTAAAAACAGGTCTTTGAATTGCACCATGCCCGAATTAGAAAACATCAAGGTTTGGTCGCCCGCCGGAATGAGCGATGAACTCGGCACGGCGGTATGACCGCGTTCCACAAAAAATTTACGAAAGGACGAACGAAGCTCGTCGGCTGTTTTATACATGGCTACAGGTCTCCACCAACCATTTCTTTTGGCGATATGCAAAGTGTGATTTTATCCGAACTGTTTGCCATTGGCAAAATTATTTCCGCGAGCGGAATATCCGTTCGCGCGCGTTTTGGACGGGAATTACTTTGGGCTATAATTCGCCCCAATGTCAAAGAAATTTTTACGTATGCTTGGCGCGGGTCTCGCGCTGTGCGGCAGTTTGTTGATCGCGTTTGCCGCCTATTCGTACAGCGCGCAGCGCCAATTGGAAGCGTCGCTCGAAGCCCAAGTGCCGGGCCAAAATACAAATCTCGCCGTGACCGCTACGCCGGTCGCGCTGCTACCCTCCGATATGTTTCCGCCAACCGATACGCTTCCGCCCACCGTCGCCGTCACGCCCTCGCCCGACGCAACGCGCGTGTCGCCGAGCGTCACGCCGTTAGCGGAACATGCGACGCCGGTTCAGCCCGACGCGACGACTGCGGCGAATCTCGCGCGCACGTCCACCGCGATTCTTTTAGCCCCGCGCACCGCCGCGCCGACCGAAGCGACAGACAAGCTCAACAGCCCGAATCGTCCCACGAATACGCCGACGCGCATTTTGTCCGGCGTTGCCGTGCCGACGCCCGACGCGGCGGCGCCAACCTTGAGCGCGGCGGCGTCCGATTTGAACGGCGCGCCGCGCGGCGCCGGTTCGCCCGCCGTGCGCTTGCAGATTCCAAAACTGCAAATGGATTTGCCGATTAAACCGGCGACGTATGTAACGTACCAAGCCAACGGGCAAATCGTGGGCGATTGGGCGATTCCGTTCGACGCGGCGGGACATTTGATTACCACCGCGCAGCCGGGTGAAAATGGCAACGCGGTGCTTTCGGGCCATCACAATTTGACCGCGCCCAATACGTTTGGCTTGGGCTTGTTTGCGGGCTTGTGGAATCTCGCGCCGACGGATGAAATTATCGTTACGACGGAAACGGGAGCGACGCAAGTGTGGCGCGTGACCGAATCGTTTCCCATCAAAGAAGGCGGCGAGCCGTTAGCCGTTCGCATTCAACACGCGCAAGAAATTATGCAAGATACGCCGCAGCCCACGCTCACCTTGCTCACCTGTTGGAACGGGCAGCAAAATCCGCTTTCGGGCAACATGTACCGCTGGGTGGTGCGCGCGGAACTTGTCAACGTCAATTAAGTCCAAAGTTAAAAGCTCAAAACTAAAAGCAGAGTCTCTTTGAGCTTTTAACTTTTCGCTTTTAACTTTTTCCATGTCTTTTTCTCTCGACGAAATTCTGGCGCGCGGCGTCGCGGAAATTATCACCGCAGCGGAATTGCGCGCGCGCATTGCCGAA
>WBZO01000579.1_pt1 | contig 72901 bp, 62 predicted proteins | sample 5204261 | NCBI WGS metagenome assembly WBZO01 (sample SAMN12412400, study PRJNA552823) | activated sludge metagenome | isolation source: activated sludge from anammox sidestream of wastewater treatment plant... | place: USA: North Carolina | collected 2017-09
ACCAGCTTGCCATGCTTCAATATGAATCCGACGCGCTTCTGATGATGACATCGCTCCTCCTTATAAAAAACTCAAAGATAGCAATCTTGTATCAGGGCGTTAATGTGGTAGCGTTGGAGGCTTACGCTCAACTTGAAGATGGTAAGCAATAAAATTTTTACAGATTGACCATGCTGAAAAGTAGATCACTTTCTCAGCATAAAAAAGAAAACCTTATTTCTTTTCCAATAGTTAACGATAAAACTATCTTGTTAAAATTATTCAACCTATTTCAACAAAATTTCTAGAGTTGTGCAAAGATCTTCTTAAATATAGCTATCGCTCATGTATTGAAGTTTACTGTTGACTCAAATTCTTATCTATCACAAATTCTTACGATAGCATCTAAACCAAGAGAGTATCCAGTAAACAACTGCACGCCAACTGAGTGGGTCATGATGCAATACTCGGGTAAAAGCAGAAAGAGCCAAAGCAGGTATACCCTGATGATAATGATTGTAACCATGGTTAAACGCCATTCCTGCCAACCGACGTACCATAAGCCTGGATGGCATAACTTGACCATCAGGAGAAACTAAGCCCCACTTGAATAATGCGCGACTAATGACTTCATATTCATAATTAATTGATTTTGGCTTACTACTAAGGCTACCCCCAACACTTCTGTAAAAAGAATAGGTTTCTGGCAATTTATGCATCTTACATATTCTAGAAATACGTAACCAGTAATCGTAATCCTCTCCACAGACTAAATCCGTATCGAAGAAACCAACCTTATCAATAACCTCACGTCTGATCATCACCGTTGACGTATGCACTACACAATCCAGCAATAAAGATAAATACAACCAACCTGATAAATCTGGCTCAACAGATGGCTCTATTTTGGGTTTGACCGAATCCAGTTGTGGCCAGTGATATACTCCACTAGAATCAGGTTTCCATACTTCCCAGTTGTGAAACACCAAACCAACTTCTGGATGAGATTGAAGATAACGAACCTGAGCCGAAAGTTTCCCAGGAAGCCATATATCATCCGCATCTAGGAAAGTAATATAACTACCGCGAGCTTCCCGCAATCCTGTATTTCTAGCTGCTGCAACGCCAGCATTTTGTTGCCGAATAATCCTCACCTTTGGAGCAGCAATTTGTACTCTCTCAACAGTTCTATCCGTTGACCCATCGTCTACCAACAGAATTTCTACGGGCGTATAATCTTGTGCTAAAATGCTTTTGATGGCTTCTAATACATAACTTTCCGCGTTATATGCTGGAATAATTACAGAAACCAGATTATCACTAAGTTGAGCCATTTTTCTTACTTCAATCAAGTAAATAAAAGTTTGTATTATCGACTGCTCTCATAAAAAGATAGTCTGTTACGAAAGCCTCTTAATGGTAGCTTCAACATAGCAAGGAAATTACGTTGACGCAATCCAAGTATGGCCGAACGCCAATGTAGTTTTGCAGCATCTAGTAGATACCCACGAAGAGAACAACGATAAGCCCAGTCGAATAAAACTTCAGCCTGTTTACGATTAATAATTTCCTGCTCTTCCAAAGTAAGCTGCTTATATGTAAGCATTATGTCATACGCACGCAAAAGTATTGGAGCATGATTGATTGCTTCATCGAATGAGATATTCTGGTTGTGAAGCTGATACCGAATCTGTGGATGTTTCAAACACGCAAAACGATTATTCCGAGCGAGCCGAGCCCAGAACTCAAAATCTTCTGCAATACGTAGTGTTTCGTTCATCAAAATTCGGGCAGCAGATGCGCGCATCACTACGGTAGATAAATTGAAATAACAACCCTGTTCAAGTACATGCTTAAAAAAAGCATCCCCGAAAACATATACTTCGGCATCCTCGAAAAGACAGGGAGCCAGGGCAACTTTACTATTAAAATTAGGCCCCATATAATCTACTTCAACGCCATTCTGTTCGTAGCATGCTCGACCAAATACCACTGAAACTTCAGGATGCTGTATAAGAAGGCGATTAACAGAAGCTAGATGTCCAGGAAGATATAGGTCGTCGGAATCGAGAAACGCGATCAACTTCCCACGGGCCGCCAAGATACCAGTATTACGGGCCCCAGCAGGTCCTTTTGCTCGCTCATTCGTAATGACTCGAACACGAAAATCCGTTTTGTAGCGTTGCTTCAACCAATCTACCGTTCCATCAGTAGAATGATCATCAATAACGAGGATTTCAATACTAGTTTTAGTTATGTTTTGCTTAAACACAGACTCAATAGCCAAATGAATCTTGCTCTTGCGATTGTAGGTCGGGATGATAATAGAAAATTCCATCAAACGACTCCTAAACTAAGATGTGTATAAATCTCTGAACCTTGCTTCATGCAACTTCATAGAATAAAATGCGGCAAATATATTGGCACACGCACATTTAGCCTATGTAGATAGATAATTTTGGTAATTTGTCCGCAAATTGAGCCGTCCTACCTACTCTCAACAAGTAGTAGTCTAGTCCCAAGCTTATAGAAATCATGCTGTTGTCCTACAGTGAAAAATATTTTGCAGAAAATAAATATATCTTTACTCCCCTAAGCTAAGAAATATTGCGTTGATCGGCTTAAGCCAACTCTCCCATCGCCATAATATCTTCAAGTTTTAAATAGTTCGTATGAATCTATAAGATAACTTGTCTAAATTTAGTAAGTAAAATCAACTGAAAGAAATAAGAAATCAGTTTATATTCTTGCTATTTCTTACGTTAATAATCTCAACAACTTGAGGTCAGTAAAAATATAATTTTCTTTTGCAACTTATCAAAGTTACCACTTGTCAGTGATAGAATAATTAGCTAAACAACTTACCTATTGAGTGTGTTACATTTTTTAGATTAGCATTAATACGTCTGCGTAATGTCCAAGTAGGTAACTGAACCGAAGTGGTAGCAATACGCTGATATTCAGCAAGATAACGTTCACGCAATGTATGCAGATCGTAATCTCGCCGTACAATCTCAGGCCCAAGACGACGCAACTCGGCGAGGCGCTCTGCCGATGTATCACGCAAAGCAGCAGCAAGAGCACCTGGACGAGACATATTAACAAAAACACCTTCTTGTACGATTGAACGCTGATTTGGATGATGCGTGCAAAATACTGGCAAACCCATTGCCATAGCTTCAATATAAACAATACCAAACGCCTCAGCTAAAGAACCAAGTACAAATACATCAGCAGCCGCATAAGCTTGTGGCAATTCCTTGTGCGGTAGCGTAAGAAAAGTAATTCTCCCCCCCATTAACTCCTGCCCCAACGCTTTGATTGCAGGGCTATCTGAGTTTTCCTGACCAACAATTAATAAATATATGTGTGGTAACTGTGAAAGTTCGCGAATTACATAATCCATACGCTTGTGCCAATAACCGATGGTCCCCACACTGATAGCTACAAAAGCATCTTGAGGGATACCATGACGGGCACGAAAGTCACCATCTACAGCTGGATAAAAATAATTTAAATCCACGCCATGAGGAATCATAAAAGCTTTACCACGCACACTCCTCTGTTGATTATAGATGGAATGCTCCTGTACAAAATCACAAGGAGGTAGATCCTGCGCCGGTATTGCTCCACCATTAGAAAATACAATACGTGGTATGTAACGGAACAGGTGACGATGCTGATAAATTACTTCACACACCTCGCGTTCTAGGCAATGAATGATATCGAATCCCTCATTCAGTAAAGGTTTAAGTGCGGCATAGGCAAAAGTTACGGCTTCGATACGACAACGTTCATGCTCACGGATAGATTCAGCCCAACGAGGTGAGCCAATAGCGTGAATATATTTTAGACAAGGCGAAATACGTGATAAATTGGGAATTACTATCTCACGTTTAGTTTCTTCACCACCACCTTTAAACAAGTAAATATCTAAATGATCACGAAGCATATCGAACAAGCCTCGAGCAAATACCTCGTGACCTCGATTGATATGACCTAAACCAGAGCAAAGTAAGGCTATTTTCATCTCTATTTCAACTATATTTTGCTATCAGTCTTACCGCCTTCAGCTGCAGCAGTTTTAAAAAATATCTATAAACTTATAGAATACAACCACAAGATATTTGTCCGAGGGGTGATACATTTAATTGCACGGTAACAAGGAAAGAAGAAGTGTTTTTAACATATCTTATAACAACATCATGTCATCTTTTGAGACGAAGAAAAGCATTTTTCAACAAGATATCTCAGTTTTACAATTTCTTATCATAGATGCTTTGCATCTTGTGTTTCTTCTTTGGAAAAACAACGATCTCCATCGCCTATTTTTCTGCTTACTCGATAATTGCATTACTGCCATAGCCACGATCTGTCAGCAGGTAATCTGCATTAATTCCTTCAATCAAGCAGCCTGTCTGCATGCAACCAACAGAGATATCTTGTGCAATAAAGATTCCGACCGACATACCATACGCATCCACGAGATGTATTTTAGTGTTGAGTCCCTTTTTGTCCGGCTCATATCCTGATTGCCGCCTCTGGTTCCACTGGCATGTGGATGAACTTTACAATGGTTGGCATCGATCGGCCATTCATAATCCAGATCATTAATCAGGATTTCCAGTAGCTTCTCCCAAATACCTTTGTTACGCTAGTGTTTAATTGCATTAATCCGGCAACTATTTTTTTAGAGAAAATAAATTTAAAATCAATTGGTTGAATATAAAAATAAATGAGTTTACTTTTGCAATTAAACACTAGTTGATAAAATGATGGTGTGTATTTCTCCAGCTTCCGTAGTCCGACGGTAAACTACTCCACGGTGCTCCTCTTTGTATGATCCAGAAAACCGTATGGATAACTAGCGATTATCAATGACCACTCCTCCCCATGCCCCTCACGATCTGGTAATAGCCTTCAAACAACGACCATACCTCATCCGAGATATTTATGGCTACAATGTGGTTATGTCATAAAAACCCCTTTTATTTCTTAAAAGAGTCTTATTTTCTTAATCTCATGACTACACACTACCTAGCTCCCAGTTGCACTAACATTTTATTCTGAAATAATTTTTGGTTTTATAACAGTATCGATAACTCGGTGAAATAAATCAGCAAATAGGGCAATAGTGTATAAAAACAATGCAGTAGTCTGTATTCTAATTTTCAGAATACGTGTATCTTGTTCATGCCCAAGCCAGTATAACCCCCGAGAAAGTTTGCAGAGGGCGGTGCAACCAACCCTACTATATAACAGATGAAAGAGAGCTTGGACTGGAAGCGGTAATCTATAAATAATAAAATCGTGATGAAAAATATGTTTTAATAATTGCAGTTCTTCATTATCTAATAAAGTTGTACTGTCAATCTTAAATGCAGCAATTAGGTCCATAACGGGGTAACTAGCAGGCAGCTTGGTTGCTACTGCCCAAGCTCGTACAATTAAAGCCTTACGTCTGATTTTAGGGGAAGCTGTATCTATTGATACAGTATCTTCTGGCAAGAATAACTCAAGAGGGACATTGTTTAGGAGATAATGACCTATAGGTTCATTATAATGAGCCCATATACGAATTCGTTCATTACAGGCGTGATTCTCCATTGCACTACCTCGTGCTTTTTCATGTTCACGCCAAATATAAACAGTTTTTCCACAAAAACGGAAAGGAAAATAGCAAGCCAGCCGTAACATCAAATCGTAGTCTTGCCCACGAATAAGTATTTCATTTAGCCCGCCTATTGCCCGCACAGCTGCTGTACGAAGCAATGAACCAGTCATCATTACAGTACAAGCACGAAATAAATATAAACGTTGCCATATAGAACTATGCTCTGCATAAGGATAAGGAATAGAGCGTACAGGACTAGATAATAGAGCAGAATCCGACGTTCCCACGTCAAAAGCACCAAAAGTAAACCCTAGTTCAGAATTTGACTCCAGTACCGCCAGCAGATATTTTAGTGCATGTGGATAAGCGACATCATCATCGTCAAAAAACCATACAAACTCAGTATTGATACTCGGCAAAACGTAGTTGATAGCCTTAGCTTTACCTCCATTCTCTTTATATAAGTACTCTACCCGACCTTTATATCTTTCTACAACTGAGGCTGTATCGTCGGTACTACCGTCGTCTATCACCACAATACGCTGCGGAACCTTACTTTGAGCAAGAAGACTATCAATTGCTTCAGAAAGGTAATTAGCCCGATTAAAAGTAGCAATCACAACAGTCACATCAGCCCCAACCTTCTCTTGTGCAGAAACTAAGTTGTTTATCTGAGGAATAGTCATATCCATATCTATATTTTTTTAACGAGAAAATACAAAATCTCTTTAACCAACTCACTCAGTTAGAAGTTTGTCAGATTTGAGCTCAATCGAGCTTGATTTCGCAAATGTGAGACCTTTTCAAGTCACTTACTGCACTGATTACACAGAAAATATGCACTTGATGCTCCAGATCATGATCACTGAACTCCATTCTCCTGGCGCTAGTTCACACTTGACTAATATTTTTGCCGCACTAACTAATGATATTCACCGCACACGACCTCTACTTCAACAGTCGAAGCTACCTCTTTCGGCTCATCAACATATCGTAATTCACCTTTTCAACTGTACACCGTCTTGAATATTTTATTTATTCATAATAATTGCCCCTTTTTCACAGTTATTAACTGAGACTTTAAACCCAGAAAACTCGACAATCCATCTCTCAACAATCTCCTTCTCATCCGGTCGGTCTGCATCATCCAAAAAGATCACACCTTCTTTATTCAGCAATGGCAACAACAAAGGTCCAGCAGGGTATCTGGCACAGTAATTTAAATGGGCTGGTGGCCCATCTATCACCAACATATCTATACACGCACTCTTAATTTGAGCATCCAGCTTGTACCACTGATAATTTTTTCCATTAAATTCGTAATTTATTAATGGGGCATCAATTACTGTTGCCCAATCTTCCAAGCCCTGTTTTATCAGCTGTTGTCTTGTTTTCCCAGCATAATGCGCATCATGCTCCAAGCTTAAAACATGCCCGTATCCGTTTAGCTTTGCACATTGAGCGAGCACAACAGTTGATGCACCAGAACTGCATTCGACTATAAATTTTGGTTTTTTTTGAAGTACATGTTCGACCAGTAATAATAAAAAATCTGGAGATGCCGCCCAGCCTCTCAATGGCGGTAAAGGCCAAGGTAGTTGCAACAGACGGTTTAAATCCATAAAAGCCTGAATTTGCTGATAGGTGCGATTCAAATGCTCTGGTAGCTTCTGCTCTAGTTCCCGTTGCAGAGCATATTGCATCAAATGAATTCGCCTGACCTTGTGTAAAATAAGCAAACATAGTCCAAATAGTATAATGGTCAACAAAAACAGTATTACTAACGGATCTATGCTAATCATAATTTTTCCTGAGTATTAGAATTACAAGATTGAAGCTCTGGTCTATTACCTAACAAGCGAGTTAATTCCACACATATAGGGTGACGAATGATAAAAATACCCAGCAACCAGCTCGGGATGCAGGTAATAGCACCAATCAAAAGAGATTGAATTGGCGAGAATTGTGCCGGCAAATACATATAACAAAATACTGGAACAACCATACTGATAAGCATTACGGCAAAACTGTTGACATTATTAAGCAGTAAAACTTTTAGGCTCAACCCAATAGATTGCTTAAGGTAATGTGTGCTGACCAAGAGTTGAAGTGTATAAATGACAATCAGTGCGTAGCAAGTCATTTCTATGCTGATAGAAGCAGCAAAAAAAACCAATACAATGCGAATCGGTTGAATAATCAGCTCACTGCGCATGGTTTTATTGACATGCCCCATCGCCAGTAAAGCATTACTCCATAGATTCCAGAAAGCACCAACAGCTCCAGCAAACACTAAAATTCTTACCAATGGAATTGATGCATCCCACTGATCACCAAACATCAACCAAACGATTGAATCGGCGTACAGGCCTAAAAAAGCATAGAATGGCCACGCAAAAACAGTAATATAGTTAACTGATAACAGGTAGGCTTTTAGCAAATCCCTATTTTCACGAACAGCCTGTGCAAAAGCTGGAAAAGCTACCTTACGTACAGCACTCATCATATCGCGATGAAACAGGTAGATTAATCCTTGTGCCCGACTATAAAGAGCCACTGCCTGAAATCCCAGAAATCGACCCAAAATCAGATCATTCATACTCATGGCGATTTCAGTCACAATTGCAGCAACGCTTGTTTGGACTCCAAAACTGGCGATACGTCGCCACTCTTTTAGGCCCGGCATAACCCATGTTTCCCGTGGACGGACAGCACTCACCAGTAACATCAGACACAACATATTAGCTACTGAGGCCCAAGCTAAGCTCAAATAACCATATCCCAGAGCTGCAAGACTCACCGAAACAACCGTCTGTATAATTGAACAAATCACGCTGATCCGATAAAGCACAGAAAATTGCATATCTCTACGCAACAAAGCTAATACAGGAGCAGTAAATGGAATAATCAAAAAATTGATACACTGGATTTTAACCAGACTAGCGAGTGCAGGCTCATTATAAAAAGCAGCAGCCCACGAACTAGAAAAATACAAAATGCCTCCAGCAGTCCAGCTAGTAATAATGGCGACCGTCAGTGCCGTCTGAATTCTCGCTTTTGTTAGTTCTTGCTCTTGAATCAGATAATTACCTACACCAAATTCACGCATCATATGTGCGATACCAGTAACGGCAGAAGCAACCGAGTAAATACCAATTTCCGCAGGTGTCAGTAACCGAGCTATCAACATCATGCCAATAAAACCAATAAACATCGTTGAGTAGTTTTCGGCAAAAGAGATAATGACAGCTTTTCTGATACTGATCATTGGTTAATAAAATTCCTAATATACTATTGAATTTCTCGCTCGATAATGCGGAACAAATTCACAATAAAATTTTCTATTCCAGATTCTGGAATATATCACTACTATTTCTGCTTCAAATTAGCATCAGACACTGTTTTACCCAGTATTACGATAGTATCTGCTACGATTTGTAGTAGCATTAATTGCTCTTCTTGAGAGAAATTTGTTAATACGCGTTTTCTAGTATCCCCTACTTTTTTTGATGACTTCACGCCTAGCCTCAATCTCTTCACTTGATTTGTCCCTAATGCAATAAGACACGATCTCACTCCCAAGTGCCCGGCATCACTTCCCTCTGATTTAGTACGTATCTTCCCAAATTCAATATCTGCATCATCATGAATGAGAATACATTGCTTAGGCGAAAAGCCTGTTTTAGCTAGATAACGTCGTAGGCTCGTTCCAGTTTCATTCATATAAGCAGCAGCTTTAAACAAATTAACTGACTTACCTGCAAGCTGAATCGAACAAATCTGGCCTTCATCTATTTCTTGCCAGACGGCTTCACTATTTTCAGCAAGTCGATCCAACACAAAATATCCTATGTTGTGTGGTGTATTTTTATATTCAGCACCAGGATTTCCCAGCCCGACAATTATAAAAGGAGCATATCCATCTTCTTGGGAAGTGACTTCTACCAATTGATTTTTAAATTCTGTTTGAAGATCCGGGCTTGAATTTGTAACCGAATTATTACGATAAAGATAAACACAACTATCACAGAAATGCTCAAATCCACAGCGCTCTCGCCAACATTGAATTGGTTGCTGACGATCTAATATTAAGCGCAGCAAATGATCCGCTTTGTTTGAGCCTTTCAGGAGGACCAGATCACCTGAACACAGTGTCTTACGCAAATAATCGGCGGCTTCTTTAAGCGTGAGAAAGCCTTGTAAAGCTTGATCATTTTCATCTTGCCGCGCACGTAGCGCACGATGAGCATTAGATCCAATAAAAACAACCAGATCTGCATATTCTCGTACTTGCTTAGCAAATTGCTTGTATCTAGCTGAATCATCACCTGAAAAATCTGAAATTTGACCAATCACTGCAATTTTTCTGGCTGCAGTCGCTTCTCCCAAAAACTGCAACGCCATCGACAATGACCAGGCTGGTGCCTTCATATCATCGCGGATAAACGTTACCCCGTCGTTCATGATAACAGGTTGCATGCGCCCTTCAGTCGGAACGGATTCTCGCAACCGTGATATAGCTTGTTCAAGTGGAATACCGGCAGCTAACGCGACACCCAATGCACATAACACCGAGGTGGCGAGCTGCGTTCCGTGTAATCCAGTAACAACTGTGTGTTTAGTACCTTGATATTCAATGTTAAGAGTCAGCGATTCGGGATATCTGGATGAAGCATCAAGCAAGCGTAGCGTTGCGTTTTTATCTTTACCAATCCAGATAATTTTTCCTTTGCACTGTTTGCCGATTTCTCTAACGCGCGGATCGTCGATATTGAGTACTGCAGTTCCGTCTTTAGGCACGGCAGCAATTAATTTTGCTTTTTCTTCAGCTATTCCATCCAAACCTCTACCTTTAAAAGCTCTGAAATGATCCTTTTGTATCGTAGTGAGTACTGCAATTTTAGGTTTGACCAACCACAAAGGCAGATCCAGAGCGCCTATTCTGAATGCTCCCAGCTCTAAGATACAGAATTTATGTTGCCTCTTGGTAGCCAGTATTGTTTTGGCAATAATAATAGGTGTATTTTGCGTTTCTGGAGTTGACGTCGAAGGAAAGGAACTGGAAAGAATCAGCTGACTAAGATCCTTGGTGGTCGTTTTCCCAGCACTGCCTGTAATGGCAATAAATTTTGTGTGGATCAACGCTGGTCGGTATATCTTAGCCAAAATGAGCGCTGACAATAAGCGTCTATACCAGGAAAATAAGACATAAACTTCTCTTAATTTTGAGCGCAATTGATATGACATAATGATATTCTTTACTTGATATAGGAAAATTTATAAAAGTATAAAATATGTTTTTATTTGTATGATGGTCACTTTTATTGATGAATTTTTTTATACGATAAATCAATACATTATTTCCTAAAACGAGCCAGCCAAAATAAGATAGTTTGAAAGATGGGTAAATTAACACTTGCAATTCAATCAGATCACCAACAACTTTCTAGTAAACGTTGGCAATCTTTTTCATCGCGTTGGCAAGAACTAGCGGAACATGAAGATATTAAAATTCAGAAAGTTGATATTTTTTCCAATACGCATGACTCGTTAGATTTATTGAGGCAATGTCATGGGTTTATGTGGTGGTTCGCACAACCACTTTCAGTCAGTCGTCCTGGTCGAAAATTGATTGCTGCGCTATCGCATGTCAACAAAATTCCAACTTTCCCTAATCTAAATACGATCTGGCACTTCGATGACAAGATAGCCCAATATTATCTTTTGTCTGTGGCTGGTATTCCTACTCCCCAAACTTGGGTATTCTGGCAGGAATCAGAAGCAAAAAAATTTATTGACCAAGCTGAATTTCCAATGGTGCTCAAATTATCTTCTGGAGTAATTTCAAAAAATGTTGAGCTTATACGTGATCGAGATTCAGCGTATCGCTGTATACAAGCTCTGTTTAATTCTGGCATGTATGCACTTCCACCCGACCTCCCTTTTCGTTGGTTTGTCAGGCGCGTTTCCGAAACCCTACGTATATTTTTTTCAAAGAAAACAGATGAAGAGTTTCATAAAGGTTATTTGTTACTTCAACAATATCTTCCTGATAATGATTTTGATACCCGTATCACTGTTATTGGAAAACGAGCTTTCGGATTCAGAAGGCACAATCGACCAGGGGATTTCCGGGCTAGTGGTAGTGGCCGCATAGATTGGGATCCAACTAAAATTTCACTAGATACCATTGAACTTGCTTTCCAAACTGCAAAACTATTGGGAACTCAATCACTTGCTTTAGATATTCTACGGTTAAATGATCAACCTGTTGTTGTGGAAATTAGCTATTACTACGAGGGCTGGGCAATTACAGAGTGTCCTGGTCATTGGGAGCAAGATGATAAAACCTTGGAATTTACCTGGGTAGAAGGTTCTGTACGCCCAGAAGATGCTATTTGGGAAGACTTTATTACCCAATTTAACCTTGATCATTCCGATAATAACTGTTGTACAAGATGACTATAAGTATTTTCCGGATACTGTTAGGAAAACGAGCTCGTAAGGCACCTTTTTCAACACTGTGCGAAGTTATAAAAATGCGTTTTGGTTCGCAACGTTTACTGTTTCAAGAATATATCGATTATCGCTTGCATGAACTAGATGATCTGGATGCTGAAGCACGTAGCAGATTCCTGGGAAATGGTCGGAAATTTCGACTTAATTATGTTTGTAATGATTCTCACTGGTTCATGCTGGGTGAAAAATTACCAATGGCACTTTTCATGAAGGCAACCAGTATCCCTATGCCAAAGATTCACGCTGTCTATGATTTCAATGGTAGAAATTTACCAGGTGCCGTTACTCTGAAGAATATAGACGAAGCTATAACCTATCTCCGCCATTCCCAGCACTATCCACTTTTTATCAAACCTAGTCACAGCGCTTATGGTTGGGGGGCTCTGGGTCTACAAGATTATTTGCCAGAGTCAGACAGTATCGTCTTTTTTAATGGCCAGCAACGTAATGTTACTGAGTGGGTTAAATCACTTAATCCAGAATCTACACGAGGTATTTTGTTTCAAGAATTACTGAGACCTCATCCAGAAATTGAACGGATATGTGGAAATCGCCTTAGTACCATACGCGTAACTTCGGCACGCATTGATGGAAAAAACAGAATCTTAAGCGCAGTGTGGCGTATTCCTACAGGCTCAAACATGATAGATAACTTTCAGCATGGCTCTTCAGGCAATTTACTCGGAGGAGTAGACATCACTGATGGTCGTATTACTCGTGTAGTAGGTAAAATTAATGGAAAGATAGAAACAGTTAAAACCCACCCTGATACAGGCATGCAGTTTGATCAATACGTTTTACCTGACTGGTCGCATGTAATAAAAATGAGTGAACAAGCGGCAAGCTATCTGATGGGAATGAATCTTCATCATTGGGATATTGCTTTGACAGATCGTGGTCCGGTTATTGTGGAGAACAACGAAATAGCAGATCTAGATCTGCATCAGCACGCTAATCGTAAAGGTTTCTGGACTGAAGAAATTGAAACTGTGCGTCGCCAATCATATCCTCGATATTGGGATCAATTGAATTGGTCACAAAAAAAAGTAGCTAATCTAATGCGCAAACTAGATGCCTTTTGCTAAGCAATAAGTATGTGGCAAGAAAGGCTATCACTTCTGAAATACAAAGGAGGGTTTAAAGCAGCATTATTCTGGCTTATCAAAATATTACTTCGAGTCGAAGTATATTTTTTCTATGCTACCGATTTATCTGTACGGCAATCACAAAAACCTGAACAATCTGATAAAAATCCTGAAGAAAGTACGTTTCACTTTATATCTCTGAACACCATCCAGGATCTGACAGCATGTTCAAATAAGTTAATTGAGCAAATCCATGCGCAAAGTGGCAAGAGTGTATCGCAGCTTATCTATGAAAATTGTGGAGTTTATGCTCTTGCTCAGCAAGAACAGGTAGTATCACAAGCTAACATTTGTCGTAATCAAATAATTCAAGTGGATTCTCCAAATGCTCTAAACATTTACCTGAAACCAGGAGATACTTTTTTAGGTTATTTGTATACTTATTCCAGTTATCGAGGTATAGGAGCGGCGCCTCTTTTACTAAAGAGAATACGTCAAACTATTTATAATAGTGACTATTCGAGGATAGTGACCCATATACGCTCAACCAATGTTGCTTCACTTAACACTTTTAAAAAAAGTGGGTGGTCTAGTATAGGCTGGATCGTTACTAGTCTTGAAGGACGTCTTTTACTAACGCATTTCTCCAAAAAATCCGCAATTAAAGTTTCTTCTCTGTTAGATAAGTAGTTTATTGGACTCAGCGATTTCAATTAGTTGACTGATCGTTTACGTAAGTAACGACGAATTTTGGATTTTAATCCCCATTTCTCAATGAAATCCCCTCCCCATTGGGAAAAAGCGTTAAAAATGAACAAAAAGTGAGCGAGAAAATATAGGGGAAATTTTTTAGGAATTAAATGAAAGTTCTGCTCTATTCGGTATGTATTAGAAAGACTCCTTTTCTTTTCATTATCGCCATATAGAAAATCAAGCCTGGTAACGCCACTATCAATTAAATCTCGTATGCGATAAATTTGTGCAACTGTACCAACAGATTTATCTTTCCACGCTGGGTCATAACCAGTTTGTTCTGCATAATAAGTCCCTTTATAAATATAGCCGAGTTGAAACACAATGGGCACCTGATTGCACATTAAAAGATAGCCCCTAAACCAGCCATTCTCAGCAGCAATTGTTAAGTTACGATTTGTTTCAGCATTATTGCTAACACCTAATCCAAGCAAGTTACGCTGATAAGTTTTATCGGATACCTGTTGCGCCATCGGTAAAAATCTGGAGACATCTTCTGGAGTGGTAAATGTATGGTAGGAAATATCAAAATTTTGCTCAAAGCGCCGCAACACTCGCCGAATCTCTTTACGAGTACTATATCCCAAGTTTTGGATATATTGATCGAAATTATCAGGTATTGTGATTAGCCTTCTACGATAAGGCTTCCCTGAAGGAAGCAGTTTGAATTTTTTTTTAAACGCCACATTATTTTGAATAAACTGACCAAAGGGTGATTCGAGCACTACACCCAAGCCAAATAATGCCTCTCGTTTAGATAACATATCCCATAAATAGTTAAAAAGCCCTGATAAAGCTTTATTTACATTAATCTTTTCTGAAAACAAAGGGCTAGAAACAATGCTATAACTACTAATTCGATACTCCCAGAAAGAAAGACCGAGTATTTCAAAACCTAGAGCTGAGGGATGTACAAAAAAAGGAGCATATGCTAATAAAGAATTATCTTCTGCGATCAGGAAAAGAAGTTTGACTGATTTATCAAAGCTACACTTGGTATATAACCAATCTGGATCATGTTCCATAGTTGTAGCAGGGTGCTTCTGAATAAAATCTTTAATAATCGCTAGAATCTGTGCCCGCATCGCATGGTCCAGTTGATCCAGATCCTGCCAGCTATAATGTTGGTCAGAATATGTCATAGAATTCTAGAAAATCGTATAGATAGGATTGCAACATGAAACTTTCCAGATAAATCAATAACATTACTCTACGCAGCTGACCGAAGCATTTTCTTGATATATGCCTTTAATTTTAATTTATCTAGCAGTACAACAATTGCTCTCGATATAGCATCAACACTCATATGCAGCAGAACATACGATAAATTACACAAAGTACGCTTAAAATAATAAATATCCGCACAATATTGTGCATTCGTTGCAAAGAATGCCTTATGTGCCCCCTCACCCTCAGTAAAGTCGAAGATTTTTATGTGATCTGCTGCAAATAAACATTGCAAAGCATAGTACTGAAGTAAAGTTCCAGGAGACCAGCGCTGATATTCTGGATCATGACCTACATATTCATAGAGCGCAATTCCGTTATGTACAGGGCAATATATGTAGGCAATCGGCTTTTCTTGATAAAAAAGAATATAGCCACGTACGTTATCTTCTGCAGCAAGCATTAACATATTTTCCAGGAATTGCTGATCAGAAGGTAACCCGCAATCCAGTAAGCGCTCCTGATAGGTTTTCTGTGAAACTCCCATTGCCAGTTTATGGAATTCATGCATCTCATCCGGTTTGCAATATTCCTTCCAGTCGATTTCTCCTTCCGAGAATTCGGCAAATTTTTTTATTTTTCGCAAGAGGGTGTTTCTGGATTTAGCAGAAAATTTCTTCAAATAATTCTCAAAACCACTATCAAGCGCAACCCAGTATCGCTGATAGCTTGCAGGAACATACCGAATCGCTTGTGGCAATATACTTAGCCTGGATAATGGCGATTCTACCGGATGAGAGCGTGTCATCGCGACATCAACAGAATCTCTGAATAATTCCGGAAGTTCCGCTGGTACAGTTAGACGAGTGGGAAGTTCAGTAAAATGTGTTTTCAGCACATAAGCACTTAGTGGCCAGGAAAAAAGTTTAATTTCTCCCAGCCGTACGGTGAAATTTATTACTTGCCTGGACCATTTCTCCATCAAGAAAACCTTGAGCGAATCTGTTCGGTATAACGTTTAATTGTATGGTATGAACGAGAACGTAAGATTCTTGATGACTTTATTTCAGAGATCGTTATCGGATCAAGCTCCGAAAATAACGCTGTTTTGAATTTATCGGTATTATTAGATAAAAACTTACATAGACGATTAAAGCGGTCAATATTTAATCGATCCGGTAAACTAAGCCGACCAGCTATTCTTTCTTTAACCAGCTCAAAGCTATGCAAAACAATCACAAATGAGGACCATCCTTGTTGCCACGCATCCAGCAATGCCATTTGCATTTCTTCTATAGAACATGCGGCTAGTTGAGCATGTCGCCAATGTCCAGGATAATCCTGAAAAAAAGAAATAGGAAACTCCCAGACGCCTTCGATCTTACATGGTTGAAGTGGCTGTTCAGCTAAATCAATCTTGCAGTCTTCACCCAAATAGCAGGAATTATAGCTGGTATCAAACAACAGTCCATTTTGTGCCACAGCACGTAGCGTATCAAGATTAGCGCCATAGCTTCCTGCGCGAAAGGCATGGAGTTTTTTGACGCCAGCTATCTGAAGATTACGTATTCCCTTTGCTATTAACGCCACTTGCTCATCTAAAGTAAATTGATGCATGTATTGCTTAAAGCGAGGAGGAATAGTTGGATCATGAATTTCACTGAGCCACTCAGTATGCAAATGCAGCTGAACTTCCTGATTATTGCTTTGAATTAAATCAACCAAGTTAGCAAGATGATCACCACCAACCCGATCAGCAAACAATGGTTCTACAAAATAGGTTGCTCTTAATCCATACCGATTAAGCTGTTTAACTTGGAAAGGTAATCCAAACTCGCCCTCAGATGTTTTGCCGTAAAAACACGCTGCAATTTCTTCGTCAAACGTTGTTTTATCTTGTGGTAACGCTATAACTGGCCATCCTTTAGAGTAAGGCCATAACTCGGTATCAACTGTAAGATAAACATTCAGCATTGAGCTATGTTTCTCATCAATAAACCTTGTCCACCTGAATTGATGTCAGGCAACCTTTTGCTCCTGCACGGCATGCAGCGCCCTCCCTTCACCGAGAGTATTGCGTAAAAAAGCTTCAAACATTAGTAGTGTCCAGATAGGCGCGCTGTAATCCCGTCTGCCGGATTGATGTTGATCTAGCATTTTTTTAACGAAGGCTATATTAAAAATACCGGTATTTGCTAGCGTATCCCCCAGTAGAGCAGTACGCACACGCTCGCGCAATGGTCCACGAAACCAACTGGCTAATGGCACCGCAAAACCCATCTTGTTTCGATACAACACTTCATGTGGTAAGTATGGCTCCAGCGACTTTTTGAGAATATATTTCCCCTCCTGCTGACGTAACTTCATCGAAGCCGGTAATCCAGAAACCCACTCAACCAACTCATGATCTAGTAATGGAACTCGTACCTCCAACGAGTGCGCCATACTGGCACGATCTACCTTAGTCAAAATATCACCTACCAGATAGGTTTTCATATCTAAATATTGAACAAGCGATAAAGGATCTTGCGTCGGACAGTTATTCGCATAGTTACGCAATACCTCAACTGCCTGATACCCTTGCAGACTATCACGGAAACCTGGTGTAAACAATTGCATACGCAATTTATTATCCAAAATAGACACACTATGAAAATAAGCTTCTACAGAATCACGTGCCAATGATTCAAATGTAGTCTTAGCACGCAAGAATTTCGGCGCCCAGTCTGCTTTGGGATAAATATTACCTAGCAGCCCGAATAAAGGCTTACGCAATCCTAACGGTAATTTTGAACGCAACCGTTCCTCTATCATGTGCCAGCGATAGCGACGATAACCAGCAAAATTCTCATCTCCACCATCCCCTGAAAGGGCAACTGTTACTCGTTTCTTAGCCAATTCACACACGCGATATGTCGGAATGGCGGAACTATCGGCAAACGGTTCGTCATACAATGTGGCAAGATGGTCTATGAGATCAAAATCATTCTGCTGAACTTGTTCAGTAAAATGCTGTGTCTGATAACGTTCAGCAACTAGTCGAGCATAGTCCGATTCATCAAAAGTTGGGTCAGCAAAAGAGATCGAGCAGGTATTGACAGGCTCTTTCATCAAACCACTCATCATCGCAACAACTGCACTGGAATCCACTCCACCAGAAAGAAAAGCCCCTAATGGCACCTCACTCATCAGTTGACTGTCCACTGCATTACGCAACCGAACAACCAATTCTTCTGCAACCTCTTGTTCGGCTAATAAACCATGAGGCTTAAAAGAAACATCCCAATATTCACGAGGTGATGCTAATCGCTCCCCCTGACGCACTAACAACGAATGTCCAGGGCTCAGTTTAAAGGTATTTTTGAAAATAGTTTTTGGCTCAGGAACGTAACCATAAGCAAAATAATCTTCTATTGCCTGATGATCCAGTGTTTTATCAAAATCTGGATGTACCAGCAGCGCCTTGAGCTCCGAAGCAAATAAAAACAATCCATTATTCAACAAAGTATAATAGAAAGGTTTAATTCCTAAGTGATCACGAGCCATAAACAACACTTGCTGATTACGATCCCATACACCAAAAGCAAACATGCCATTGAAACGTTCTACACAACGCTCTCCCCATTCCTCCCAGGCATGTACAATCACTTCGGTATCACAATGGGTACGAAATTGATGCCCCAGGGCCATCAACTCATTTGCAAGCTTCTGAAAATTATAAATTTCACCATTAAATATAACGACGACACTACCATCTTCATTGAATAAAGGTTGTTGTCCACTGGATATATCCATAATTGATAAGCGGCGATGACCCAGTCCGATACCCGGTTCAATATGCATAGCGCCTTCATCAGGACCGCGATGTACGAGCGTTTGATTCATGCGATACAACAAATTACGATCAATTTCACTTTTGCCACATATATCAAATATTCCCGCTATACCACACATATCTCTTTATCCAGTTTAGTTAATTACTTTCGTGTTTTCTGAACCGTATGGCCTCTTAATGCCTGATCATATACAGCAAGATAACCGTTCGTCATGGCATCCATACTAAATTGCTGTTCAATGATCTCTCGCGCACGCTGTCCATGCTTGCGCGCCATTGCATCATTTTGATAATAGTTATTGATTGCCTGAGCCAATACAGTAGGATTACCTGGAGATACCAGACTACCAGTTTCCTCTTCTAAAACTAATTCACTATTACCACCTACCCGGGTTGCCACAACCGGTAGACCACTTGCCATAGCCTCTAAGATCGTATTGGAAATACCTTCTCCTAATGAAGGCAGCACAAACAAATTCATCATTGACATCAATTGAGGGATATCGTCACGCTCACCTGGAAACCAGGCAGACTGTTCGACACCAGTCGCATGCAATAAGGCTTCACACTGTGCTCTTGCAATACCATCTCCCACTATCACTAGCCGCAATGGTCTGTCAGTTACAGATAATTTCTTATGCAATATTAAAAAAGCCTTTACCAACGTCGGAAAATCTTTGATCTCGGCCATCCTGCCAACAGCACCAACAACAAATGGATTGTCATCCAGAAAACCAGAAGGAAGCGCTTCAATTGATACGACACCATTAGGACGAAAGCGTAAGTGCTCTACCCCGTTATAAATTTGATGCACCCGAGTTTGTGGTACGTTTACTGTATTAATTAACCAATGTTCCAGATCTTTGCTAACAGCTGTAAAGTGGTGAATGAACGGGCAAATTACCTTACGTAGTAAATTGTATTTCCGATTTTTACCATCAAGATCAAAAATATCTCGCCCATGTTCGCCATGAACACGTGCCTTTACTCCAGACAGAGTAGCAATCACCTGAGCTTCCATAGCCGTAAGATTACGAGTATGTACAATATCTGGATTTAGCTGTTTGAATACTCTAAATAACTTGCCATAGATGCTGAAATCTTTTCCTTCTCGTTTATTCAGCGTAATGATTTCAACATCCTTTCGTTTAAGGCGCTTATGGAATTCAGAAAATCCTTTGAGGCAAATAATGGCATGACGATAGCGCGTCTCAGGAATATGGTTGATCAGATTCACCAAGCCATTTTCCAACCCCCCCACTCCCAAATGAAAAATCACATGAGCGATCAATGGAGGGCGTGATAAGTCATTAGATATTATCGGGTTAGTTACCAGTGCTTCCATTTTGAATAGCCCGTAATTGTTCAGTAATTATTGGCTGCATCTCAGTCAAAAATTTAAGCAATATGGGCACAGCCTCTTCCGGATCATGCTCATAGGCAGCTGCAACAATTATTTCAGCACCATCGTCTCCTTTTCCTAAGATTCGATTTAAGGCTTGTATTATTTTCCCCTGATAAGGGTTAGCTGTTTCCTGGTCGACCAACCAAAACCAGCGCCATACTAATAATCGCTCTGAAGTACCAGATAGCAAATTTTCGTGAACAGACAACTTAATGTCATTCAATGCAATCTTCCTTTCATTATCACTAATATTGCGCCATCCACTATCTTTTCCAGCTACCAACACATTACTGGTACTAATCAACTTACCTGCTTGTTGCTGATTTCGGTAATACGTCACATAAAGACCAACATGCTGGTTTTTATGTTGAAAATGCTCAATAAATCGCTTCGGAGAACCCGTATAATTCGGCGTCCAACTAGAAAATTGTACTGGACTAACCTTCCATGTCCCGGATGGATCTGAAATACTAATGTCAGGTACTGGGTTTGTGTCTATCTTATTGTTTAAATAATGCAGGTAAACGGGCCAAATCGCTGTAACCGCTACGACTATTACTCCCATACCCAGTGTGGCCTTAATAGAACCAGCTGATGAAATTTGATTCGACATCATCGAACCTTGGTTAGATATGACAAGAAGATGATCTTCTCGCCAGAATGAGCCCAACCAAAATAGTAGCAACATGACCAACCCAAAGAAAATCCAGCCATAAATAAGGTGATCAACCCCTGTTGCTAACCGCATATCGCTGAGGTGTCCTGTCATGACAATCAGAAAGGCACGTATTCCATTGGCAATAATCGGTACCAGAATTGAGCATAAGATAAATACCAATCGTCTGATTACACTCCGATAAGTTAGATAAGCATAAAGTGTTCCTAACGTTACTGAAGCGATTAAATATCGTACGCCACTACACGCCTCCACCACTGACCAGTTGCCACTGGGAATACTGAAAAAACTTCCTTCACGGTACACGGGGATACCGACCATTTGTAATGCATTGACTGTAAAATCTGCTGTAAAATTAATCAAAGGAGGAATAAATACTTCACCAAATGGCACAGCAAACAGAAGATAAGCAAGTGGAAAAATAATTGTGCTAAATACATTCCAGCCAAGGATGGTCCACACTATCATTGGAATCATGGCTACCAATGCATATTGCTCTACTACTTGAACGCTTGCAACCGAAGCCATTAACCATCCCGCACCTAATCCAACCAATACCAACAAAGGCGTGTAACTAGGATGATAATCTTGCACTGCTAACATCGAACGCTTCTTCCAGATCATATAAATACAAAAAGGAACAATCAGGTAACCATGCGCATAAGTCTCCGAGCGATTCCAGATAGCCACAATTGATTCCAGCGTCTCGTAATAAATTCCAATAACTAAAACAATTGCTAGCAACGTGATTAACACAGCCGTTTTTTGTCTGTTTGAAAAACTATTACCTGATATAACGTTTGACAAAATCTGCGTATCCATGGATTGATTAATTAAGATAACTCGGAAAAGACCATCCGGTTAACAAAACGGCTTAGTTCTCCTAAACCTTAGCCGATAGATTGGGTAAGGCAAGTAGCGTATCAATGGGTGACAGACTAGCTGGCCAGGTATAATCCTGTAAGATACGATTTCTGGCTGCTTGTCCTATAGCCATTTGTTCGTCAGTATCAAGAAGAAAAAGAATCTGTTTGGTAAAATCTACAGCTTCCTTTGCCACGATTAATTCTTTACCTGATATCGCATGAATACCTTCCATCGCTTGGATGGAAACAACTACAGGCTTTTGCATAGCCATTGCTTCCAGTACTTTATTTTGAATACCTCGCGCGATCCGCAAAGGAGCAACTGCTATGGTGGCATGCATAAGGTATGGACGAATATCCTTAACAGATCCAGTCACATGAACACCCGGTAAATTTGCCATCATCTGTACCTGTTTTGTAGGTTTGGCTCCTACAATATAAAAATCAACATCCGGTTGCTTCGTACGAATTGCAGGAAATACTTCATCCACAAACCAACTGACTGCATCAACATTAGCCCAATAATCCATGGCACCGGTAAAAACCAGTATCTTCTTTTTATCCGGATAAGGATTGGGATAATCACGGGCAGGAGAAAAAAAATCGGTATCAACCCCATTGTTGAAAAATGTTGTTTTATTCACCGATTCTGGAGACAGTTGCTTAAATAACCCCGCTTCCTTTTCTGAAACAAAGGTTGAGTAGTTGAATTCCCTTGCCACCTTTCTTTCATAGCTCAATAAACACTTTGATTCTCGATAATAGATCCAATTAAATGGCCAGTGTTTTGATTGAGCATATTGACGCCATTTATCTGAATCTACATCCACAAAATCAATAACACGATGACAATCAGATAAATCCTCAACATATTGCGCCATCGAAGAAGAGAAAATTACAATATTTTGTATGGATTCTGTACTAAATAGCTTTTTCACCCATTGCATTAATTTCGTATCGTAATAATAAGCTAATGTCAAAGGCATATTCCCAAACAAGGCAAACAGACTTTTTATTTTAGCTGGTAACGGATCTAATTTAACGATACATATATCCTGGCAGTATTCTTTAACCACTTGTATATACTGCCAATCTTCTTCGTTATCAACAAAAGTACCAAGATATACGCGGTAGCGCTTACTGAGGTGCTGTAAAAGATGAAAGGAACGAATCTTATCACCCTTGTTGGGAGGGTAAGGAATTCTGTGTGTTAGATAAAGAAGACTTTTCATTCTTCCTTTATCAGCCTAAATTTTTTACGATATGAGGACCAATTAGATTAGCAAGTGCCAAGGGCAATTTTTGCCAGGCTTTGATAAAAAGCTGATATTTCGGATTAAGTGGATTATGCTCAGGTACAGCTTGAGTTTGGTGTAATTGATATTCATAAAACAATGGCTGTGGTTCAAACCCCCAGTTCTTTTTGAAACTATATGAACCAGTTCCTTGCTTGCTACGTCCGAAATCAAAAATTCGATAACCTCGTTCACAGGCGCGACGCATTAGCTCCCAATACATAAAATCATTTCCTGCCAGATCGCGCGCACTATCCGTTCCGCCTCCGTAATAAGGCAACACCTCATCTCGGAAATAAAAGCTCATGACAGCGCTTACCACATGGTTATCTTTAGTAATAACGAGTAATTCACAATCCTCTGTAAAAACCGTTTTTAATAGTTGGAAATATTTCCGAGAGAAAACAGGCGTACCTAGACGATGTACACTAACAGAGTAGGCGTGAAAAAAGCGTTCTGTATGTTGATCAATTTCACTCTGTAATGCATGTTTGATTCCTTTACGCACCATCGCACGCTGCTTACGTGGAATAGCAAGCATATTTTGCTCTACATCTGGATCAATCGTTTTACGGAAGGTAACGTATAAATCCTTAGTTGGCCAATCTTGGTGAAATGGTTGAAGATTACGGTATTCCAGATAATCAACCTTTAAATACGATGCCAACAGCTGAGCAGCCTGATCTAATTTAGCACGCGCATCGTCCGATACCGCAGCAATACCGCCATATACACAAAAAGGTAGCGCGCTCAGGCTATGTCCAAATAACAAACTATTAACTTCAGCTAGGGGCAATACACCTTCTATCTCTCCATTTTTTTCCACATATAAAAACCAGGTTTTATGTCCAAAAGCTCGCTCTATAATGACTTGCCATCCTGCACGATGAAAAAAAGTTGCTTCAGGACAAGATAGGACAAATGTATCCCACGCTTGAAACTGATCTGGGGATAAAACAGAAATTTCTGGTAGCTTATCAGAAAATAAATCACTTATATTTCGCACAGCCATTCTGCCGAAACTCCTACTACCTATTTAGGAAAATCTGATCCATTCTCCCCCAGCTAAAATGCTGAGCTAGAAAACCAAGTCGTTCTTCCATACGTCCCAAATTAAGGTAATGGCGAAAGTGAGTCTTAAAACCGATACCCGTCTGTCGAGGTTGTTCAGGATCAATTTCCCAAGGATGGAAATAAAAAATAACAGGTTGACGATCAACCTTATTTACTCTTTGCAACAACCAGCGTGAAGCAGCATATGGCCAGAGGCGGAAATAGCCTCCTCCCCCAGCTGGAAAATTGCGTCCAAATAAACGGACCGTGGTAACTGGTAATTCAAGTAATCTCTGGGTATTTTCGGGCGTAAAAGCAAACCGAGGAGCATTTGGCATTCCGTAATGATCGTGTTTTATTGGATAAATACTAGAACTATAACGATATCCTGCTAATTCAAGACTCTCTAATGCCCAAAGGTTATCTCCATTAATAGAAAAACTAGGGGCACGATAACCTTGTACCGATTGACCAACAATATCTTCTAGTAACGCTTTACTACGAGCTATATCTTTATAAAATTCTTCACGATTTAGCTCAGTAACACGATGATGCGCATAGCCATGACTAGCAAGTTCGTGACCATTCCCAGCGATTTGCTTGACCATAGATGGATAACGCTCTGCTATCCATCCTAATGTAAAAAAAGTCGCTTTAATTTGGTTTACATCTAGCAGAGCAAGAATCCGATCAATGTTACGCTCCACTCTGCACGGTAAATTATCCCACGAGGAACGAGAAATATGTTTGGCGAACGCCGAGACCTGAAAATAATCTTCTACGTCAATTGTTAATGCGTTACGGATCATAAATCTTCTGAGGAAACTGCCAAGTCAAATTCCTTTTGAATATCAAGCATGACTTCATTTGCTTCAGCTTTACCTAATGATTGCAATTCTTCCAGGCTTCCCATAATCAATAATCTGTCACAAAACATATTAATTTTGCGTGGAATCCCACTTGAAAAACTATGCACCAGCTCAAAAACCTCATCCTGAAATACAGGATTTCCGTTCCATCCAGCCTTTTGTAACCGATGCTCTATATAAGCTCTTGTTTCAGCCTGATCCAATGGCCCTAGATGATAAGTTGCTATCACACGCTGGCGAAGCTGCTGCATCTGGCTGCCAAGTAATGTTCTTCTAAATTCAGGCTGGCCAAGTAAAAAGGTTTGCAACAAAGGTCGGTTATCCGATTGAAAATTAGATAGCATCCGCAACTCTTCCAATGTTTGCGCCTGTAGATTTTGTGCCTCATCAACGACTAGCAATGCTCTTGTACCTTCTCGTTCACATTGCCGCATAAATCGTTCAAGATCAAGCAATAAAGTAGCTTTGGATGAATTTTCATAAGGTAGACCAAAAGCCGCAGCCACCATTCGCAAGGCATCATCTGGATCCAATCGTGTACTAACCAGTTGTGCCGCCACAATCTGCTCTCGCTTCAGCTTTTGAAAAAGGTGGCGCATTAGAGTTGTTTTTCCTGCTCCTACTTCCCCAGTAATAATAATAAAACCATCTTCCTGAGATAAACCATATTCAAGATAAGCAGCAGCTCGCTTATGTCCTTTACTTGGAAAAAAGAAACTCGGATCAGGTTTTAATTGAAATGGTTTCTCGGTGAAACCATAATAAGCAAGATACATAGATAGACTTATTTTTTAGAAATTCATATTTACGGTAGCCATTATCATGTTAGCAGAATAGCTACTATTATTACGATTGGATTCACGACGATTATGAGTATACATAATCGATCCCGAGGCATGAGAAGTAAGCTGTTTATTAAAACTAGCTGACACAATTATGTTGTCATCATCTTGATTAACCATATCATAACTACTCCTGATGTATCCAAAATTGATGTTGACATTACTTCTAGGAGACAACCGATGATTCCACAGTACATTACCTCCAGTTTGGGTGGTGTTTCGGGTGAGTATGGCATTTGCCAAACCGATCAAATCAACATCTTCTTCATCTGGACTAAATGATTTTCTGGAATAGTTAAAAGCACGAAATACTAATGAATTTTTTTTGCCATTTAGAGTAAGAGAACCCTGTAGACTTCTAAGTAAAAATAAACGATTAGTCAAAAAATTATTCGGGTCAGAAAAAGAACTAGAAAATCCTTGAGCCAATAAAGCCTGACCACCCTGGACACCCGAAAATAATGAACTTAGCATATCAGCACTTAAAATACCCCCAGATGAAGATTGACCACCAAAGGTAGTAATATCCTCAACATAACTCAAATTCCATACTGTACTACGAGTACGGTGATCAAAGGACGCTGCATAAGTATTTCCAAAAAACCGACGCCCTCCGGAAGCGCTGATACTTGTTCTTTGCGTAGGTACCCAAGAAAAACCAACTGTCCAGAAAGGGCTAGATGTTTTTCCTCTTATTGAAATAAAACTATTATGCTCATAACCTGCTGTACCAATTAGATTAAAATGTGATGTCACAACATATTTAAGAGAACCTGAAGCTCGATCCATCTTGATCGTTTTTAAAGATCCAAACGTAGGGCCAGAATATTTTCTACCAATCTCCATATGACTAAAATCCATTCCCCAACCTAATGTTCTAAAAGCAGAACCACTATTGAGCGAAAAAATTGCAGCATCTGAGGTAGCATTAGAGAAATTACGTACGTTAGCGCCTGTTTCGCTATGAATATAACGAAGCTCTCCTGAAGCAAGATCTTTGAATCGTTCTCGAATATAAGGACTAATAGTCCAATAATGAGTGGTTCTACGATTACCCGTCAGGCTCGTGTTATCCAGTGCAATAGGTCCAAGTAAAGAGACATTTTGCTGATCAACCACGGCATTAGCATCAACAAAAAAATGATTTTTTATTATCTCAGCTGTACCATTAGAATTTAGTTGATGTCGCATCAGGAAACGTTCACTTTCCGCATAGATAAGGTTATTCATCGTATAACCAAGATTCACCTTAAAATGACGTCCCTCTCCCGAGATATTTATTCCTGGGTTAATCTGGGTGATAAAATCACTTCCATGTCCTCTTCCACCAAACCCGCCAAATCCTCCTCCCATACCGACATTATCGGTATAGGTTTCGCTTACCGTTAATCTTGGTTGGATGTTCCATTCTGCTGCATTGACCGGAAAAGCTGAGCTACCCCAACCCACAATACAGCTACCCCATGCATACGCCACCCAGCGTAAAAAAATACTACCAGAACAAACAAGTGACTTCATCAATAATAGCCGTAGCCGTAATAACCCCCACCGCTATGCGCTCTGGCTTTGTTATAAATTAAGTTAACCACATCGCACGCCTCTATTTGCTGTAAAGCTTCCTTTACAGTTTGCTGAGTTGTTCTTTCTGCTTCGACTACCAACACGATTTGCCCCATTTGACCTGCAAGCACACGCGCCTCACTAGTCAACAGTAGCGGAGGTGAATCAAATATGACGACTCTATCATGATAGCGTTGAGCAAGTTCAGCTAAAATAGAGTGCATGCTTTGACTCGCCAATAATTCAGTAGCATGTGTATGGCGCCTACCTGCTGGAATTAACGTAAGTTTTTTTACATTAGTCTTCATCATTACATCCGGTATTTTGTATTGCGGATCACGTAGAAGATCTAATAAACCAGGCTCCTCAGGACTAAAGCCAAGAGTAGTGGGAATTGAGGGGCGTGCAACATCCGCATCAACCAACAATACCCGATGATCCATTTCCATCGCGATACTCATTGCTAGATTGATTGAACAAAAACTTTTACCTTCACCAGACAAAGAACTAGTAACCATAATTAGATTCCCATTTCTAATGCCACTATCTGGATTAAACGCATTAGCAAGCAATGGGCGTTTTATTAACCGAAATTGCTCGGCTATTTCAGATTTTGAATGATCAAGCGTAACAATCCCTTTGCGATGCAAATTTTCAAGATCAATTTCAATTTTTTTTGTTGTTCTCTTAACAGAATTTATTTTGTTAGTTGAACCAACTATAGGGGTATCATTAACGTTTGTTTCTCTTCCAATATTCTGATCTGATGTAACATCCAAAAAAGACAATGGATCGGAACCTGTTTTTACAGCCTCTCGCGCCCTATTCAAAATAAAATTATTTGTATCATTCTTTTTAAGCTTATCAGCAGCTCTTTCAATAAGACTCATATCTTCCACCGCCCTTCGATCTATATTTCAGAGAACTTACCTCTTTTTCCTAAACGCTATTGGAATAATTTTGAATAATCTACCAATACTAAGTAGTAGCAACGACCGGTTTTACATAATAAATTAACAACATCACGTAACACGCAAGCAGCACCAACAAGGAAATACCAAACAAGTAAATCTGCCTCTTATCTTTTGCTTTCTCTCTTTCAGTCCACACCATTGGAACTGTTCCTAATATCGGCAATCCTGTCATCTCTCGTAGTGTAACTTGACTATGGAAAGTGGGTCGAATCTGACTAACTACAAATGCAAGACCAATCCCCCCCGCTAATGCTCCGATCAAGACCAACGTAAGAAATTTTTTCCGATCTGGCCCTGATGGAAACTCTGGAACTGTAGGAGGATCAACAATCCTGAAAGACATTAACCCAGAAGTGGAAGTTAACTCACCTGAAATCTCAGCAGATGCTCTACGTTCTAATAATTTTTCATAATTGGCTTTATTCACATTGTAATCCCGGTTGAGTTGCTGCATTTCGACCTCCACGGCAGGAACCGTATTACTCATTGATTTTAGCCGTTCATATCGTGCTTCGTACTCACTTACTCGAGCTTTCATGGATGCCACCTGTGCCTCAGCCTCTGTCAGCGCAATATTCAACTGTTGCATCATTGGGTCATAATTTTTATTATGATTATTGGCCGTACCCATAAGCTTGGCTTCTTCCACCTTACGCTCTTCAAGTTGAGCAATGAGGCGTTTAGTAGCAATCACATCTGGATGCTGATCAGTAAAATTCAGCATAAGATTATCCAGATTAGTATTTAACGCTTGAATTCGAGCATCAATCTCAGGGTTTACAATACTTTGCGGTGATATATCCCCAACCTCCAACAATAATACAGGCTCATCACCTGTTATCTGTTTTTTAACAGCGTCACGTGCTTGCTCCGCTTCAAGAAGAGAAAGTCTAGCCTTCTCTAATTCTTCAGCAGCGGTCACCAATTGGTTGTAATAATCTCCACTTTGTCCTGGCAAAAAACCAATATTTTTTTGTTTAAATGCAGTTAAAGCAGCTTCAGCAGCAACCAACTTTTCTTCATAAGCTGCAATTTGTTGATCAATAAAACGCAATGCAGATGCAGAATCTTGTTTTTTACCTTCCAACCCACCTTCAACGAAAATGGTCAACAAAGCCTGAACAATATCTTTGGCCAATTTAGGATCTTTATCATCATATGAAATCATAAAGATGTTATCTCTACCCGTCGTTCCCAGTTTGATGTCGTTCATCAAAGAGGTTACTAACTTTTCTTTAGCGCTATCATCCGTAAGCTTAATGTCCAAATCCACCATACGAATAATTCTTTCGACATTTGGTCGACTAATAAGTGTTCGACTCATTATGTTGATCTGCTGATCCGGATTAGGGGACACAGTCATTCCTGACATTAATGGCCTCAAAATACTTTGAGTGTCCACATAAATACGTGCAGAAGCTCGATAATTATCTGGCATCTTATAAACAAAAGACCAACCTGCGACCGCAATAATCCACGCACATACAACTGAAGCCCATCTGTATTTCCAGATTCCCTTCGCGTAAACCAGTAGCTGAGCAATCAAATCACTCATATTAAATCACTCCGTTATTCGTTACGATTGCATCCAAAATAAATCAAAAGTAACTCTCTGGAATAACCAGTACATCTCCTTGATACACTGGTACATTAGCCGAAATATCACCATCTCGAATTAAATCATCCAATCTGACACGAAATTGCTGTTGCTCGCCATTCACATTTCGGATGATTCTCGCTCTATTTCCAGCTGCAAAGTCAGTCAATCCACCCACAGCAATCATGACATCCATTAACGACATATTTTCCCGATACGGTAATGCTTGTGGCTGAGAAGCCTCTCCAATTACTCTAACCTGCTCACTAAACGGACCTACGAAACCAGTGATCACAACTGTCACTACTGGTTGCTGCAAATACTTTGCAAGCGTCTCTTCAATATTGCGCGCCAACTCAGTTGAAGTTTTGCCACTTGCCGGCAAATCCTCAACCAAGGGAGTTGTTATTTTTCCATCTGGACGTACCGGAACACTCATAGATATCTCTGGATTACGCCAAACAATAATATTTAGCGTATCTCCTGGCCCAATTAGATAATCATGCGGAGCTTTTTCTCCTTGTGTACCAAGTAGGGGGTAAGTTGTACAACCACTTAATAAAAGCAGAGAAAAAATAACTAGCAAACTAGCCATCCTGATCTTAATAAAAATATTCACACGAAACCCTCAACAAAAATACTAAAGCACCCTCATCTGAATTTTCCCATAAAGATAATAACTACATGCGTTGTATATTTTTAAAACCAGCATATGTTTATTATCGATTTACGCAGTACGCAGATTGTATATTTACAAAAACTTAATCTTATTTTTACTTGAACACAAAATACGGCTAATAAGTTAAGAATACAGTCACAGTTCGTAACACAACTCACAAGCAATGAGCATTAACTATATCGATTGATCAACCAATATCTTTAATTAGCGAGCATAAATAATCTTAGGAAACATAAAATTTGGATCTATTGACAAATATCCCTTACATTCTTCAATATGAAAACCACCTAAAACATAAGAGATATGCATATTTTATACACTTTTCCGAATATCTTCTAAAATTTTCCTTCCCCAACGCAATATTGCCAAGATTTTGAATTAGAAGATGAAAATTCAATTCTAAGCACATCTCCTCCAGCTTGCTGAGCCATTTTCTGAAACTCAGTAACCTGTATTTCTGCTGGAACAATAAAAACTTGAGAAATTCCTGATTTGTAGTGCACCGTGATTTTCATACGCTTCCTCAATAGCCTATACTTGTTTAAGTATGTAGTTCGCTCAATATTTGTCTTTTACACACTAGCCTTTTAATATAACTTTATGTAAATCATTGCCCTACGATAATATTAGTGGTAGGTGTTCACCCTTCTTCTTTTAATACCCTCGTAGATTCTAAAACACCTCAATTAATTCAAATTCAGGATTAGCAAAGTATTTATGGCTCAATATGTTTTAGTAATGAATCGCGTTAGTAAAATCGTTCCACCCAAACGTGCTATTCTTAAAGATATTTCACTCAGCTTCTTTCCAGGAGCAAAAATTGGTTTACTTGGCCTAAATGGTTCAGGTAAATCCACGCTATTAAAAATCATGGCTGGGGTGGATAAAGATTTCGAAGGGGAATGTACTCCCATGCCATACCTCAAAATTGGATACCTAGCCCAAGAGCCGCAACTTGATCCAAATCTCACTGTTCGGGAGGTAGTGCAGGAAGGGTTGGGGGAGGTTATTAACGCACAGCAACAGCTAGAAGCTATTTATGCCGCCTATGCAGAACCAGATGCTGATTTCGACGTATTAGCAGCCGAACAATCTCGATTAGAAGCGATATTAACAGCACAAAATGGAGATAATTTAGCTCAGCAAATGGAAATCGCCGCAGATGCACTACGCCTCCCGGAATGGGAAGTCCTCATTCAGCATCTTTCAGGAGGAGAAAAACGCCGCGTTGCACTATGCAGATTACTTCTCTCTAAACCAGATATGCTACTCCTGGACGAACCCACCAATCATCTAGATGCAGAATCTGTCGAATGGCTCGAGCAATTCCTCTCCCGCTTCCCGGGTACAGTAGTAGCTGTCACACACGATCGATATTTTTTGGATAATGCAGCAGAATGGATCCTAGAACTTGATCGTGGTCACGGTATACCCTGGAAAGGAAACTACTCAAGCTGGCTAGAACAAAAAGAAACTCGTCTAAAACAAGAAGAAAGCGCTGAATCTGCTCGCCAAAAATCACTTAAACAAGAATTAGAATGGGTAAGACAAAATCCTAAAGGTAGGCAAGCAAAATCTAAAGCACGTCTAGCTAGATTTGAAGAACTGAGCTCACAGGAATATCAGAAACGTAATGAAACACAAGAAATCTTTATTCCTGTTGCTGACAGATTAGGAAACGAAGTGATTGAATTCAGAAATGTTTCCAAAGGATTTGGGGATCGTTTACTTATTGATGACCTAAGTTTCAGGATACCTCCTGGCGCAATTGTTGGAATTATAGGCCCCAACGGAGCCGGAAAATCCACGCTATTTCGCATGCTTACCGGTCAAGAACAGCCTGATAAAGGTGAAATTAAAATAGGCGAAACTGTAAAAATCGCTTACGTAGATCAATCACGAGCTGCCTTACCAAATGATCAAACCGTATTCCAAGTTGTTTCAGATGGAAACGATATACTTACCGTTGGCAAACACGAGATTCCATCACGAGCTTACCTGGGTCGCTTTAATTTCAAAGGACCTGATCAGCAAAAAATTGCAGGTACACTTTCCGGTGGAGAACGAGGTCGACTACATCTGGCTAAAACCCTCCTATCGGGAGGCAATGTACTGTTATTAGATGAGCCATCCAACGATCTCGATGTTGAAACTCTCAGAGCATTAGAAAATGCATTACTGGAATTCGCTGGATGTGTGCTAGTCATTTCGCACGACCGATGGTTTCTGGATCGTATTGCAACCCATACACTGGCTTTTGAAGGTAACTCACAAGTTATATTTTTTATGGGTAATTATCAGGAATATGAAGCTGATAAACGGCAACGTCTTGGCGAGGAAGGCGCACAACCCAAGCGTATTCGTTTCAAACCCATCGTGCGTTAAAATTAACTACATATTATTTCAACAACACCATCCCAAGATTGAGCTTTTCATTTTACAGAATTCCTGTATACTTGCCGCCCTGCCATTAAAGGCAGGGCTTATCTAGTTTCATCGTTCCTGACCTCTCCAGATTCATCTGTTTCTTTTTGAAATTATGCAGTATCCCTGGTTAGCAGCGATGTATTTATGTGTGCACCAGTGGTACCAGCTTGTTGCGGTACGTTCCTGTTTGTGCATTAAATTTCTTTATCATCAGGAAAACCAACATGTCATTTGAAAACTTAAACCTGCATCCCGCAATTGTAAAAGCAGTACTGACCGCGGGTTATACTTCTCCCACGCCTATTCAGCAACAAGCTATCCCTGAGCTAATTGCAGGTTACGATGTAATGGCAAGCGCACAAACAGGAACCGGAAAAACAGCAGCTTTTATGTTACCTGCTTTGCATCGCCTGGCTACACCAGCAAAAACCCGTGGCCGTGGTCCACGCATTTTGGTGCTGACGCCCACTCGTGAATTAGCACTACAAGTTTCCGAGGCAGCCAGTAAATATGGAAAATTCCTACCACGGGTAAACGTGGTCAGTATTCTGGGTGGAATGCCTTATCCATTACAAAATAAACTTCTGTCACAAACTGTTGACGTACTGGTCGCCACACCTGGACGCTTGATTGACCACATTGAACGAGGACGAATAAATTTTTCGCGACTGGAAATGCTGGTGCTGGATGAAGCTGATCGCATGCTGGACATGGGATTCATTCACGATGTCGAGCGTATCGCTTCTTCAACACCTGCTGACAGACAAACCCTGCTGTTTTCGGCAACACTCGATACTGCGATTGAAAAAATTGCCACACGTTTGCTAAAAACGCCAAAACGTATCCAGATCGCATCTCCGCACGCAAAAATCGATCATATTGAGCAACGTGTACATTATGTGGATGATCTCACTCATAAGAACAGATTACTTGATCACCTACTACGTGATACGACCATCAAGCAGGCAATTATATTTACCGCAACAAAACGCGATGCTGATTGCTTGGCAGATAATCTTTCTGCTCAAGGGCACAGAGCTGCTGCCATGCATGGCGATATGACTCAGCGTGAACGTACACGAACTTTGACTGGGTTACGCCAAGGGAGACTCAAAATATTAGTGGCTACTGATGTTGCTGCTCGTGGAATTGATATCGCTGATATTACTCACGTCATCAATTTTGATCTACCCAAATTTGCTGAAGATTACGTACATCGTATTGGAAGAACAGGACGAGCAGGCGCTTCCGGTATAGCAGTTTCATTTGCATCCGGCAAAGATGGAATTCACTTAAAGAGAATAGAGCGATTTACCGGTAACCGCTTTGAATTTCAAGTCATCCCAGGTATGGAGCCACGAACCAAACCAAGATTCAATCGCAATCATGACAAACTTGGGAAAAGACCATACTCTGCTGCACCCAAAGCGAAACGCACCTGGTCAAACAACACCAACACACGTACAGCTATACGAGATTCCCAGGGGGATAAAAAAAGGGAATTCAATTCACCCTTTGTACACGATATGCGCAGACGTCCATTCAAAGACAATAAATTTAATCACCAAGATAACTTCGCTCGCGCGAAGTAATGGCAAAGTAGTATTGATGTAATTTCCAGGTATTGATTCTTCGTAATCAATACCTGGTTAATCTAACACATTAGAGAATTTATATCGTTTGCAGCTATTCTAGCCCATCACAAAGTATCTTGGTTATTTCACAGTACCCGCTGTACCTTCAATAACCCTCATCTAATTTAATATCCGATCCCCTCCCACTGTTGATTTTTGTACAAGAATTTTTGCTATCAACACTTCTTATACGATATATGATAAACACGTATCATAAAAAACCTCACACATCCGCATAAAATTATGACTTTTATTCAACCTCGATTGTTATATGGATGGTAAATCTATTACATCTTCTCGGCCTATTGGTATTTTTGATTCTGGAATAGGAGGACTATCCGTTGCTCGAAAAATTAGGGAATTACTACCCAATGAAGATATTGTTTATGTTGCGGATTCACTGCATGCGCCTTACGGAGAAAAATCGGATAACTATATATTCCAGCGAATGGAGGTGGTCACAGAATTTCTACTTACCCGTAAGGTTAAAGCCATTGTCGTAGCATGCAACACGGCAACGACTGCAGCTATTTCTAGGCTCAGGGCTAGCTACCCTCTTCCGATTATTGGTGTTGAACCAGGAATCAAACCCGCCACACTTTGCACACATACCGGTGTAATTGGCGTATTAGCGACCACTAGAACGCTACAAACAAATTCATTCATCACATTAGCAGAGCGTTTTGCAAAGAATGTAAAAATAGAAATTCAGCCTTGCCCCGATCTAGTCGCCAGAATAGAAGCACTCCATCTTGATAGTGAGCAAACTGTTACTTTACTTAGGCAATACATCTCTCCACTACTCAACAAAGGGGTTGATACCATCGTACTCGGATGCACTCACTACAACCACTTATCTGAATTAATCTCCCAAGTAGCAGGAGAAAATATTTCTATCATAAAAACTGATACAGCCGTAGCAAAAGAAGTTGTCCGTCGGCTTTCTTCTGGGGGATTACTTGTTAACGGTGAACATATAGGAAATGAGGAGTTCTGGACTAGTGGCTCTCTCACTACTTACCATCAGCAGATTGAGTTCTTGTGGGGAAAAAATAGTAAATGCCATCATTGGCTCTAATGCTATCTCGCCACTGCTAATCTTACTGATAACAGCAATATCTATCTGGAAATAAAATACAAGTAAATCTATACTGTTTTGGTGTCAGCGAACAAAGGGGGGCTATATCATGATTAGACGAGCACTTATCCCATTAGACGGTTCTGAACTGGCAAAGCAAGTCATTCCTCATCTATTACGTTTCATTACACCAGACCAAACTGAACTCCTGCTGATGACAGCACTGTCATCTACTTCTCACTCTCTAGCTGAAGATGTATTAGCACATTCCTTTCAAGAGCAAATAAGCACAGCAAAAGAAAGCAAGGCTTATAAACAACTATACGATATTACACAAGAACTGAGCCAAACTGGTTTTAACGTTAAAGATCGACTTTTAACAGGGATACCAGCTAAAAGTATCTTGCAACTAGCAGAGGAAACCTTTGTTGATCTGATTGCCATGTCAACACACGGCAGAACAGGACTGAAGCGGGCATTACTGGGCAGTGTAGCAGATGAAATCGTGTGCCATGCCCGTCCACCTGTATTTTTAGCTCCTGCTGCAATAACAGCACGACCTCACTCTACACCACGTACTATTCTTTTGCCTCTCGATGGTACACCACTGGCAGAAGCGGCCATTCCTATCGCCCAACAGTTTGCACAAAATACGGGAGCAACCATTTTTCTGATCCGTATTGTTAAATTAAGTCATGAACAACAAGATAATCAAACATCTACTGAAGAAGAATCCGCCACTATGCATTATTTAGAACGAATACAATTACAGCTAAAGCTAGCAAATGTACCTTCTCGTTACCAAATCGCAACAGATAATCCAGCTGAAGCTATTATCCGTACTATGCACACAGAAGACGTCGACTTAATTGTTATGAGTACACATGGGCGTTCAGGGGTAGATCGCATCATCCATGGCAGCGTTACAAGCCAAATTATTGGGAGTACGATCTGTCCCGTACTTTTGATCCGAGGAATAGTACCGGTTGAGGCTTACGAACCTAGCGCCAACCTATCAATGGTTTCTTTTGATTGATTAAGTTACACAACACTTCATAAACTACTTGATCAAAAAAGAATACTAATTGCTTCATCGACTCGTTCTACAGCAATAACTTCAATTCCCTTTATAACCTGCTTTGATTGATTTGCCTTGGGAATAATTGCTCGAGTAAACCCTAGTTTGGCCGCTTCTTTAATCCGCTCTTGCCCTCGTTGTACCGGGCGCACTTCCCCAGCCAAACCAACTTCTCCAAATACAACCGTTTTATCTGGAAGCGCTCGATTCTTCAGCGAAGAAACAACAGCCAGCATTACAACCAGATCAGCACCCGGCTCGGTAATTTTGACTCCCCCTACCGCATTAATAAAAATATCCTGATCAAAGCAGGGAATACCCGCGTGGCGATGTAGCACCGCCAGTAACATGGCTAACCGGTTTTGTTCCAGACCAACACTCAATCGACGCGAGCTAGATCCATGTGCTTCATCCACTAAAGCCTGAATTTCCACCAATAAAGGACGGGTTCCTTCTTGCGTCACCATCACACAGATACCTGGTACGCGAGCGCTATGATGTGAAAGAAACATAGCAGAAGGATTACTCACTTCACGTAATCCCTTTTCAGTCATAGCAAAAACACCCAGTTCATTCACGGCCCCAAAACGATTCTTGAAAGCTCGAATCAATCGAAAAGCTGAATGCGTATCTCCTTCAAAATAAAGTACCGTATCCACCATATGTTCTAGTACTCGCGGTCCGGCCAGTGCACCTTCCTTAGTTACGTGTCCCACCAGCACAATACAAATCCCACTAGCCTTAGCAAGCCGTGTTAAACGTGCAGCACATTCCCGCACCTGAGCAACTGAACCTGGTGCTGACTGTAATGATTCAGAATAAATCGTCTGAATTGAATCAATGATTGCTATACAAGGGCGTTGTTCAAACAAAACTGATTGGATAATCTCCAGACGGGTTTCAGTTAATAAATTGACTTTGGCTACATCTAATGTTAGCCGTTTTGCTCGCAATGCAACTTGCTGCATGGATTCTTCGCCACTGACATACAACACCGGGTGACAAGCCGACATCCGAGATAGCGCCTGTAACAACAGCGTTGATTTGCCTATTCCCGGATCACCTCCCAACAAAACGACTCCACCTTGTACCAACCCGCCACCCAGCACTCGGTCGAACTCAGATAATCCTGTTAGAAAACGAGGTATATCTTCTACCTCAATCTCACTTAAATTCCGAATACATCCTTGAGTAGCCTCTGGAATGAAATGTGAAAAATTCTTTTCTTGCTCTTGTATGGCTTCAATTAATGTATTCCACTCATGACAATGTGGGCACTGACCCTGCCACTTTAATGTCTGGTCACCACAAGCACTACAAATATAAAGAATCCTAGGTTTTGCCATGAACTAGTTATATGCCTATGATTTCATGATGTGAAATCAGGCACACCTAAAAATCTGATTCCATAGCTGGATTTAGGCTAAAAGACTGGAAAACTGATAAAATAATTATTTGTTAAGAAACACCTCTGGGAGAGGTACCGAAGTGGTCATAACGGCGCTGACTCGAAATCAGATGGTCAGGATTTCCTGGCACGTGGGTTCGAATCCCACCCTCTCCGCCAGTTTTCGGTAATGTATTTTTACCACTTAACATTCAGTGATACTCACACTGACGGCCAAGCCACCCAGAGAAGTTTCCTTGTATTTATGTGACATTTCCAAACCAGTCTGCTTCATTGCATTGATGCAATTATCAAGCGAAATAAAATGCTCACCCGTACCACGATAAGCAAGTGCAGCAGCAGTATGCGCCTTGATTGCACCAAAACCATTTCGTTCAATACAGGGCACCTGTACTAGTCCACCAACTGGATCACAAGTCATACCCAAATGATGTTCCAACGCAATTTCAGCAGCATTTTCGATTTGCTCTGTAGAGCCTCCCCGTATAGCACAAAGACCAGCAGCAGCCATAGCAGCAGCTGATCCTACTTCGCCCTGGCACCCCACTTCCGCACCAGAAATGGAGCTACGATGCTTAATTAATCCGCCGATTGCCGCAGCAGTTAACAAAAAATCTCGCACCTGTTGTACTGTTCCGCCTTCATGCTTCAAAAGATAATAAATGACCGCAGGAATGACTCCTGCCGCACCATTCGTTGGAGCTGTAACAACCATATGCCCCGCAGCATTTTCCTCATTGACAGCCATGGCATAAGCACACAACCAGTCATTCAATGTTCCCTTTTCCGGATTCATTTTTAGTTGCTCAAATAAATCCTTCGCACGCCGGCGTATTCCCAGGTTCCCAGGAAGACGACCTTCGGCTGTCAATCCCCGTTCTACGCAACGACACATCGCCCGCCAAATAGCATCTAAACCTTGTTCAAGCTCCTGTTCTGACATCCGAGTTAGTTCATTCGCACGCTTCATCGTCGCAACAGATAAACCACTCTGCCGTGACATTTCAAGCATACTATCTGCTGAATCAAACGGATAAGGATAAGAGCCAGTGGATTCGATTTTAAGTGGCGCATCTAATTGACTAATTTCTGCCAACGTACAAATAAACCCGCCGCCGATAGAAAAGAATGTTTCCGATAAAACCTTTTGTCCTTCTTCATCTAAAAGATAAAAAATCATTCCATTAGGATGTTGAGGTAATGGATCCGATTTATCAAAAACAATATCATCCTCTGGACTGAAATCAAGCAATCTTCCGCCGGGAAGTTGTACTGTATGCGTACCCCAGAGTTTTACGATCAACTCATTAACATCCAGTTCAGCGAGGGATGCCGGACTGTAGCCGTGCAATCCCAAAGTAACAGCCCGGTCGGTTGCATGTCCTCTTCCAGTAAATGCAAGTGATCCTTTAAGCACACAATAAACACGATAACGATGATTATCTGAAATTTGCAAAATGTGCTGATCAATATCAGCGCGAAAAACATTAGCTGCTACCATCGGTCCCATCGTATGCGAACTAGATGGACCAATACCAATTTTGAACAGATCAAGCACACTTATGAACATAAGATATTTTTGATTTACACCTATAAAGAAGTTATTTTTGCAGTTTATCGTAATTACCCTAGGTGTAGGATAATGTATCGTCAAAATCACCAGTGTAAATAATAAGACAAACTATTTTTAAACATGCCATAAAAATAATATTTGACCAGCATAAATAGGCTATGATTTAATCTTGTAGTTCTAAAACGACAGAGCAGAGACAGGCGGTTAACTCAGCGGTAGAGTGTCACCTTCACACGGTGGAAGTCATTGGTTCGACTCCAGTACCGCCTACCATTCTTTAGTTTTTCCTTTCGCAACCACTCTCCAGATAAGTGAAAGAAAAAGATATCTGTAAGATACATAGTTAACTACATGGCAAAGGCTTATTTACTATTGCTACTTATTCACCACTTAAATAGTCTTTTAGTCACCCCAAGCCGGGCTATTCGCTAAAATAATTAACCCTATCCTAGGCTCATGTCCACCCTAACATCATCTCTTATTTTGCGATTACTTTTTTTTATATGCTTGGTTTTCTTTCAGCCTGCAATATGTCTAGCTGATCTGGTTAAAACCATAGAGCAAACTAAACCAGCAATTATCGGTATTGGCTCTTTTTACAAGTTACGCTCACCCCCCATCAGTTTTCTTGGAACAGGTTTTGTAATTGGAGATGGGCAACATGCGATAACCAATACCCATGTAATTGCCGAACTGTCCAACAGTAAAAATAAGGAATCATTAATCATTATGACTGGCAAAGGTGATCGGCCAGAACTAAGAAATGCTACTGTAGTTGCCTTGGATAAAGAACATGATCTAGCGCTATTACACTTTGAAGGAACACCATTACCCACCATGAAACTAGGAAATATCAATGCTGTAAAAGAGGGGAAATCATTAGCATTTACTGGCTTTCCGATTGGAATGGTGCTTGGTTTTTATCCAGTCACGCATCGTGCGATTATCTCTTCAATTACGCCGGTCATACTACCTGCACAAAACAGCAAACAACTTGATGCAGCAAAAATTCGTCAATTACAAAAATCAGCCTATACGGTATTCCAGCTTGATGGCACAGCATATCCAGGTAACAGCGGCAGCCCACTATATGATCCAGACACAGGTGAAGTTTATGGTGTGGTGAATATGGTCTTTGTCAAAGGTAAAAAAGAAGCTATTTTGAGCGATCCCAGTGGAATAAGCTATGCTATTCCAGGAAATTATGTCATTGATTTACTTAGAAAAAATGGTCAAGATAGCTTCTAGGTAGTTTATGATGATAAAATAATCTATCTCTTAAAATCTTTACAATAGGTGTTGTTACCTATTCAATTACTTTATATCTACTATTTAGCAAGGAGGTATTTTGATTCAAGTATCTAATCATCATATTTCCAGATTCTCGATATTACTTGCTGGTATCGAAGCCGTAGCACTCTTTGGAATTTTTTTTGCTGGAGCTGCTATTCGCTTTCTGCAGTGGGGAGATATAACACCTGAACTGCTAATTTCCCAATTACCGGGAGCATTTACTTTTACCTTTGTCATCATTACCAGTATGGCTGCCCTGGGTATGTATCAAATGGAAATCAAACAAGATTTCGAGACTATTTTACTCGGGCTACTACCATCCTTCGCACTGGGATTCGGTCTTATCACGCTCATCTTCTATCTGTTTCCAGATCTCTACTTTGGTCGAGGTCTATTGGCCATCGTTATGCTATTGGCTCTATTGCTGATACTCCTCATCCGACTCTCTTTTTTTAGATGGTCTGGATTAGATAGTTTGCGTTATCGAGCTCTGGTCCTCGGCGCCGATGCTCATGCCGGAAAACTATTTGATTTGGTTAGTAAAAATCTCGGATTATCTAATTTTGTAATTGTAGGGTTTGTACCATTGAGTAAAGAAAATCGACACATCCCTGTCGATATGATTATTCCCAAAGCAGGCTCCCTTCTTTCATTAGCTAATCAATACAATATTAATGAAGTGATTGTAGCCACTCGAGAAAGGCGAGGAGGTACTTATCCTATACAGGAATTACTGGAATGCCGTATAAACGGGATCAAGGTGGTTGACTTGGTCGGTTTTTATGAACGAGAAGGAGGCCATTTGCGGATGGATTCGCTCTATCCTAGCTGGTTAGTATTCGGTAGCGGCTTCAACCAAGGAGCATTAAGAACCTTAATCAAACGTATATTCGACATTATCGCTAGTTTAGTATTACTGATTGTGACATTACCTATCATGTTGCTAACTGCTTTGTTGATTGTAATCGAAGATGGAATGCCTATATTTTATTATCAGAAAAGAGTTGGACTGGCAGGGAAGGTTTATAACGTTATCAAATTCCGCAGCATGTTCAAAGATGCGGAAAAGGGAGGAAAGCCACAATGGGCTGTTACTGATGATCCTCGCGTGACACGAATAGGAAGAATTATTCGTAAACTACGAATTGATGAATTACCACAAATTATCAATGTACTTAAGGGAGAAATGAGTTTCGTTGGCCCCCGTCCGGAACGTCCTCATTTTGTCAATATACTCACAGCGCAAGTACCCTATTACAATCTGCGACACAGTATCAAACCGGGTATCACTGGTTGGGCGCAAGTACGCTACCCTTACGGAGCTTCAATAGAAGATGCCATTGAGAAACTTCAATACGATCTGTATTACGTTAAAAATCACAGCCTATTTCTTGACTTTATTATACTCATCAATACTGTAGGGGTCGTACTCTTGGGCAAGGGTAGCCGATAGTATCGACCACCATGATGACGACGGCTATATTGCTCCCGCTTACTGACCGCCATGACAACACTGAGCTATGCCACGGCAGCGCTTGCTTTTTTCCTACTATTTACGCTACTAATCACTAGCTGGCGAGGTCGCCTTTACAGCTTGTTATTAGCAATCGCGTGTATCGCATCTTCTATCTGGGCAATTACAATCGCCGGATTATCGTATTGGGAATATTCAAATCCACTATTAATCCAGATATTTGAAATATTACGTAACGCTAGCCTAACCGTATTTTTAATCGCACTACTCGGCCCTTTTCAAGCTGTAGCAACAAATAAATCACCACCTAAAATTAGGCCAACTGTCTTTGTAATAGCGCTGTTTTACCTTATTTGCTTCATAAAAATAAGTATTTTTAGCGCTACTACAAACACTGAATTGGATCAAACCAGCTCCTCTGCTGAATTTCTTCCCTGGGTAACCATGGCTATTATTGGCATGATTCTAGTGGAACAATATTATCGAAATACACCCCACGAGCAACGCTGGGGAATTAAATTTATTTGCCTGGGTATTGGAGGGCTGTTTGTTTACGATTTTTATCTGTACAGCGATGCCTTACTGTTCAGGAAAATAAATCTCGATATCTGGGATGCTCGAGGATGGATCAATCTGCTTACTGTCCCCTTGATTACGCTTTCAACGGCACGTAATCCCAAATGGACCGTTGGCATTGCCGTTTCAAGGCGTATTTTATTTTATTCTTCAGCATTATTCGGCGCTGCCATCTACCTCTTGCTAATGGCAGCAGCTGGTTATTATCTCCGATTCTCTGGCGGTACTTGGGGAACAGTATTTCAGCTGACTTTTTTGTTTGGTGCAATAATTCTGCTGATTGCCGTCTTATTTTCCGGAACCACACGTGCTTGGCTCAAGGTCTTTATCAGCAAACATTTCTTCAATTACAGTTATGATTATCGTGAAGAATGGTTGCGATTTACACGTACCTTATCCGAGGAGGGTACAGAACTAAGAATTCGGGTGATCCAATCACTCGCACAATTAGTTGAAAGTCCCGCTGGAGCCGTGTGGTTTAAATCAGAACAGCGTCGTGCCTATCTACCGATTGCTCGCTGGAACCTTCCATCTATTGATGATACTTCCGTGGATATTGACAACTCTTTCTGTCAATTTATGCAAGCAACCTCCTGGATAATTGATTTGCACCAATATGATTCCGAGGCACAGCAATATGCAGCAATGATACTGCCTGATTGGTTACCGTCTATCCCTAAAGCACGCTGGGTAGTTCCGCTCATACTACATGGTGAGTTACAAGGATTTGTTGTACTGACCGAACCCCGGAGTACCATCAATTTCAATTGGGAAGTAAGAGATTTACTAAAAGTAGCGGGAAGACAGGCAGCCAGCTATCTGACGCAATACGAAACAATGCATGCGCTCTCCATGGCACGGCAATTTGAATCTTTCAACCGTATGTCTACATTTATTGTGCATGACATCAAAAATTTAATTGCTCAGCTTTCACTGTTACTTACCAATGCGGAAAAACATAAAAATAATCCAGAATTTCAACAAGATATGTTGGATACTATCACGCTGTCTGTTAATAAGATGAAGCGTCTGCTGGAAAAACTCAGTAACCAAAAAAAACACGAAGAAAAAAATACCTTATTGTCACTGGATGCATTGCTCACACAAATCGTTGCAAGCAAATCTTTCTATGAACCTGCACCAACACTTGATATTGCTGATACCAATCTAAACGTTTATGCTGATCCATCACGCCTGGAGCGTGTCCTTGGCCACTTAGTTCAAAATGCAATCGAGGCTACACTTAAAAATGGATTTGTCAAACTCCGGCTTAATCAGCAAACTGAATGGGCAATTATTGAGATTGAGGATAATGGGCATGGCATGAGCGAACAATTTATTCGTGAAAAATTATTTGCCCCTTTTGAATCCACTAAAACAGCAGGTATGGGAATTGGTGTGTTTGAAAGTAAAGAATACATTGAATCTATAGGTGGAAAACTGCAGGTATCCAGCAAAGAATCAAAAGGAACTATTTTTTCGATTATGTTGCCACTCGCAGGATCTATATAATTTTTTCTAATATATCCTGCTAAAAACAGCTTGAAAAAGCAGACATCAGTAGCCGATGTCCCAAATATTCCTCTGTTACACAGCTCTTACTACGACTAGTTTATGCTCCGTTATTTTGAACGCCTGATTGAGCCTTTTCCATCCGGCCAACTCACCGAACCACCTGCTACGCTTTATCAGTTCTGCCGCCACTACATGCAAGGGTCGGGAATTTATTTCCTACTGCTAGCAATCGCTACATTTTGCGTAGCTGTAGGTGAAGCTATGCTATTTGGTGTACTGGGAACAATTGTAGATTGGCTCGCAGAAAAAGATCCCCAAGTATTTTTACAACAAGAAAGATTGGCATTATTAGGATTATCATTTTTTATCCTCATACTCATGCCGATTATCGTTTTCTTCCATTCGGTCATTCTATATCAATCTCTAATGGGAAATTTTCCCATGATCGTTCGCTGGTTATCTCACCGCTACCTGCTCGATCAAAGCTATGCTTTCTTTCAAAATGAATTCAGTGGACGTATCGCCACCAAAGTTATGCAAACAGCCTTGGCAGTACGTGAAACTATTATTAAAACTTTAGATGTACTGTTATTTGTCACTGTCTATCTGGCAACAGCACTATTACTGATCGCTAATGCAGATATCCGCCTATGTATTCCGCTCATTATTTGGCTAGCAGTATATTTGTGCATTCTGCGTTACTTTATTCCCAAACTGAGGAATATTTCCAAAATTCAGGCAGATGCTCGTTCAAACATGACAGGACGCATTGTGGATAGCTATGCCAACATCCTAACTCTTAAACTCTTTTCTCATACGCAACGAGAATCCGATTATGCTCGCGATAGTATGCAAGAATTTTTAGATACGGTTCATCCCCAAATGCGCCTGGTCACGTTGTTGAATACTTCTGTTTGGATCAACAATATGCTATCCGTCTTTGCTATTGGGGCGTTAGGAATTGCACTATGGCTCAATGGCAATATCAGTACCGGTGCGATCGCCATCGCGCTGAGTCTCGCAATCCGACTCACCGGAATGTCTCACTGGATTATGCTAGAGGTAGGAGAGTTATTTGAAAACATCGGTATTGTACAAGATGGCATGAACATGCTCGCAAAACCACACACAGTAACAGATGCTCCTAACGCCGTCGCATTATCGGTTACCAAAGGCACTATTGACTATAACCAGGTTGGATTCTCCTACCACAATAATATCAAGCATGAAGATCAGCAAATTTTCGAAGCTCTTGATCTTCATATCAGTGCAGGTGAAAAAGTTGGTCTCGTTGGTCCTTCAGGTGCCGGAAAATCAACCCTAATCAACTTATTACTACGTTTTTACGATATTCAACAAGGTAGTATTCAGATTGATCAGCAAGATATTCGAACAGTGACACAGGAAAGCTTACGTGCCAATATTGCAATAGTTACACAAGATACTTCACTACTACATCGTTCCATTCGCGAAAATATCCTATTTGGTAAACCAGAAGCTACTGAAGAAGAAGTGGTATTGGCTGCACAGCGAGCGCATGCACATGAATTTATTCAGCGCCTAGTTGATAGTCATGGACGCAAAGGATATGACGCCATGGTTGGAGAACGCGGTGTTAATCTATCCGGTGGTCAACGTCAGCGTATTGCCATTGCCCGCGTTCTGCTAAAAAATGCCCCTATTCTGATTTTAGATGAAGCTACCTCTGCTCTCGACTCTGATATTGAGGTCAGTATTCAACAAAGTTTACATGAATTGATGCAGGACAAAACCGTCATCGCCATTGCACATCGCCTCTCCACCATTGCGGCCATGGACCGGTTAATCGTACTAGATAAAGGCCGCATTGTAGAAGAAGGACATCATAACGAGCTACTCGCGTTAGGTGGCCTTTACGCTCGGCTCTGGAACCATCAATCTGGCGGTTTTCTAGGTCACCTCAATCAAAATGAAATCCACTAATTGACTAATAACACCTTCAAAACGTAGCTTATTGCTGCGCTACAGGAGGAGAGTCAAATCGGCGATATAGCACGGGCAACACTACCAACGTTAATAATGTAGATGTAATTAACCCACCAATCACCACGATAGCAAGTGGACGCTGCACTTCTGAACCAGGACCAGTTGCAAATAAAAACGGAACTAATCCAAGCATCGCGACAGTAGCAGTCATTAATACCGGGCGGAACCGTTGCTCACATCCCTTAATGACGGCATCTTTGACATCAACCCCTTCATTACGTAGTTTACGAATATAAGAAATGAGTACTACTCCATTCAATACAGCAATTCCCCATAATGCAATAAAACCAACCGAGGCGGGTACTGATAGATATTCGCCGGTAACAAACAAACCGAATACTCCTCCGATTGACGCAAATGGTAATACCAGAATAATCAGGGCAGCCAATTTGAGTGAATTAAACAACATAAACAACAAAAAGAAAATTGCAGCAATTGTTATTGGAACAATGATTGAAAGTGTGTTCATGGCGCGCTCCATGTTCTCGAATTGCCCACCCCATTCAAAAAAGTAACCATCAGACAGTTTTACTTCTTTGGCAATCCGCTCCTGTACTTCCGCTACAAATCCACCCAAATCTCGGCCTTCAACGTTAGCTCCCACTACTACACGACGCTTAGCATTTTCACGCGAAACTTGCGCTGGCCCATCGACAACGCTGATATTAGCAACGGTATACAAAGGAACCGTTACGCCATCCGGCGCACGCAACAGTAGGTTACGGATACTTTCGATACTGTCACGAAAACTTTGCGGGAAACGAACCACAATTGCAAAACGCCGCTCACCTTCGTACAGCGTGCTGACTTCACGGCCACCGACCGCAGTTTCGATCAGTTCATGCACATCAGCGACATTGATACCATTACGCGCAATAGCATTACGATCAACGTCAATGGTCAGTGATTGCTGACCGGAAAGACGCTCGATCCGGATATCCTGTGCGCCCGGAACAGTACGCAAAATGCGGGCAATCTGTTCTGACAATTCACGCAATTTATCCAGATCATCCCCGAAAATCTTTACCGCAATCTCGGAACGGACACCGGTTACCATCTCATCCACTCTTTCCGCAATCGGTTGTGACAAAACGATATTGACACCTGGTAACACTTCCAGCAATTTGCGGATATCCTCATCCACCTCATCTTGTGTACGCCCCGAATCAGGATCCAGCGTTACCATTGGGTCAGATTCATTCTGACCAGCTGGGTCAGCTGGCGATTCACCCCGACCCAGCTTGGACACGACACTTTTCACTCCTGGTACCTGCGAGATGGTCTTCATCGCCTCCATTTCCATTGCAATCGCTTCAGACAGAGAAATCGAGGCCACACGGTTGATCTGGGGTGTTAATGCACCCTCCTTCAAAGTTGGAATAAACGATTTCCCCAGAAACGGAAACAACATGAAAGACAGTAACAATAGCACCAATGCGACGATAACTGTCAATTTCCCCCGTTTCAGGGAGGCATTCAGCAAGGATCGGTAGATCTTCTTCAACCCGGCAATAATCCAGGTATCATGCTCAGCAGTTCCACCCTTCAGGATATAAGCACACAGAACCGGGGATAAAGTCAGCGAAACAATCAGGGAAATCGCCAGGGCAATAGCAATCGTAAAGGCCAGCGGACTGAACAACTTGCCTTCCATCCCCTGCAGTGTCATCAGCGGCAGGAAAACCAGAATGATGATACAGATACCAAAAATCACTGGTGTTCCCACTTCAGCCACGGCCTCAATAATAGTGCGCGTGCGTGATTCACGCGCACTGTCGCTATGGCCCAACCGATGAAAGACGTTCTCCACCACCACCACGGTTGAATCCACCATCAGCCCGATCGCAATCGCCAATCCACCTAATGACATCAAGTTAGCAGAAATACCTTGGTGATTCATCACCATAAATGTCAGCAAGGGTGTAATAATTAGTGTTGCTACCACGATCAAACTGGAACGCACATCTCCCAGAAAAATAAACAGCACCACAATGACCAAGCAAATACCTTCCATCAGTACCTTACTAACGGTCCATAATGCTGCATCCACTAGATCAGTACGATCGTAATATGGAACAATCTGCAATCCACCAGGCAATAGATTCTGATCATTAATCTCAGCTACTTTTGCCTTAACGCGTTCCACAATTTCCTTGGCATTCCCACCTCGAATCATTAATACGATTCCGGAGGCAGATTCGGTATATCCACCTTTGATAATGGCACCTGCCCTGACTTCCGTACCCAGCTTCACTTCCGCAACATCACGCACAAATACTGGGACACCGCGCTCTTCGGATAAAACAATATTACCAATATCCTGCAATGTCCGAATCAACCCAACACCTTTAACAAGATACTGCTCGCTACCTGTTGGTAAAATCCCACCGCTAGCATTAGCATTATTTTCTGCAATAGCTTTCTCAACCTGATTCAGCGTTAATCCATAGTGACGCAGTTTGTTAGGATCTGTTAGTACATGATATTGTCTGACGTACCCTCCTTGAGAGTTAATTTCTGCAACCCCGGGAATCGAGCGCAACATTGGGCGAACAATCCAATCTTGCACCATGCGTCGTTCTGTTAGTTCCTCCACAGTCAACGCCCTCTCACCATCATCTGGGTGATCTATCGTATATTGATAAACTTCACCCAATCCCGTAGAAACTGGTCCTAGACGTGGAATGATACCAGGAGGCATTTTGCTAGCCACTTCCAAAAGTCGTTCCATCACTAACTGGCGAGCAAAATAAACATCTGTTTCATCGGTAAATACCAGTGTGATGATAGATAAACCACTTTTATTCAAGGAACGCATTTCCTCCAATCCCGGCATTCCAGTCATAGCAATTTCTAGAGGAACGGTTACTAGACGCTCTATTTCCTCTGGGCTACGCCCAACTGCCTCAGTAGCAATCTGCACCTGTACATTTGTGACATCTGGAAAAGCATCGACTGATAAATGCTGTGCAGCGCGTAAGCCGAATCCCAGCAAAATCAGTGCAATCACGACGATCACCAACCGTTGTGCCAGCATGGTGCGCACCAGAGAAACAATCATTGCTATTCCAGATCCTTGCGCTTGCGTTCATTATTCAAATGAAATGCTCCCTCTACAATGATTGATTGATCTGGTGTCAATCCTTCTAGGACAGGTCTCATTTGATTTACTGGTTTGTCTAGCTTCACCTGGGTCAATGTAAAACCGCCATCTTTTCGTGCAACAAATACATAGTCTTCATTATGTTCACGCACCACCGCACCTTCTGGAATAACCAAACGCTCATGTGCATGTTCATCAATATGCACTGTCGCCAACATATCGGGTTTCAATTTGCGCTCAGGATTATCGACTTCAGTACGAACCGTAACTGTTCTGGTTAACGGATTGACGATATCAGATACGAAAACAATCACCCCATCAAAGCTTGTTTCTCCCAATGCTGGCACATGCACGACCACATGCTGTCCTTGCTCAACGAAATGTGCTGCATATTCCGGCACATCACCTACCACCCATAATTCAGACAAATCAGCGAGTGTAAATAATTGATCTGATGGCTGCACAACTTGTCCAAGTGCAATATTACGAGCGATAACTGTACCGCTACGTGGAGCGGTTATCACAACAGATGGAAGAATCTGACCTCGTCGAGTCAACTCCTGTATTGCATGTGCATCTACTCCTAACAAATGCAATTGATCTTTAGCCGCACTCAATTCAGCATTTGAAACCTGTGCTTCTGATTCACGACGTTGTAACTCGGCAGCACTGATGACATCTTCAGTAAACAACTGTCTGGCACGTATAGCGGCACGCTCTGCCAGTACAGCCAGTGAATTGGCACGCAGATAAGCCAGTTGCGCTTGTACCAATTCTGGACTCGTAATCCGCGCCAGCTTGGCGCCTGTGGCAACGTTATCACCCAGGTGCGCATACACTTCAACAATTCTTCCCGTAAAGCTAGCGCCTACCTGAACAAGCTTCATCTCATTCACCTTGATCTGACCGGGAACGTGTAGCTTTTCAGAGATATCAGCGAAAAACGGTTTACCAACCTCGATCCGCTGACGTAAATCTGACCTAAAAAAAACTGTATGAGAATCAGCTGATTCTTCTTTAACCTGTTTTTCTGGGGAAATTTGCTCCTTTTCTCGATTACAACCAGAAATAGCAAGTACTACTGATAGCAAAACAATCGTAACAATTGGTAATTGGAAACTCATGAAAAAATTACTCTTGTGGATAATGCGCACGCAACCGATCTATTTCCGCTGCTGCTGATTGCAATTCAAATTGGGCTTGCAGCAATTCAGAACGTGCACCACGTAGCACGCGTTGAGTATCCAGCACTTCGATAAAACCTCTTTCTCCCAACCGGAAAGCAGCTTCCGCTACGCGTAGTGCAGCCTCAGCTTCCCTAACGATACCTCCTTCAAGCATTTCTACTCTCCGACGGGCAATTTCTTTTGCTTGCCAAGCGGATTCCAGTAAACGGACTATTTCGTAACGACGATAATCAAGCGTTGCGCGCACTTGAGCAGCATCCAAAATTGCTGCATCAATTTCACCGCGTTGCTGATAAAAAAGAGGAACTCGTACACTTAGGCCGGCAATATTCGACGTAAATTGCCTATCTTGATAATTACTGTACAGAACATTTACTGATGGCAAGATAGCAGCACGCTCTTGATCAATGCGTAAATTAGCGCGATTTAGCTCCGCTTCCAGGCGTAAAATTTCTGGATTCGTAGCTGGTAACTCGGTACGCAATCTCTCTAGAGAAGGCAACTCTACTGGATCATCCAGTGAAGCGGCAATATCAAATTCAGTAGGCAAAACACCAGCGGTTAATTGCAATAAAGCAATTCGCGCTCGCTCCGTATTCAATAATGCAGCCTCTTTCCTACTTGCTGCCGTCATCACTTCTGTATCTGCTCGGATCAACTCAAACCGGGCCACTTCACCTGATTCAACGCTTAGTTTAATCCGTCGTTGAATTTCTCCCATTAGATCAAAGATATCCGACTCCATTTCTGCCAGACCGCGCCGTAACAGAAACTCGTAAATATGTACCCGAAGTTGCGCTGCTAGATCCGCTCGTACCTGCTCCAAGTTTGCACGGCTAGCTTCAACACCCGATTCAGCTGCTCCAATCCGAGCGCGTCGCACCCAGGGATTTTCCAGTGGCTGGCTAACAGTCACCTGTCGCTGCATCGAAGACGGACCGGTATCGACCTCAGGTAATCGTGGGCTATCAGGTCCGGCCATGAAAGTTATTTCTGGATTGGGGAAAGCTGATGCGCTGGTTACTCCTGCTTGAGCGATCTCCACTTGTGAACGAGCTGCCTGCAGCAAACCATTGGCTTGCAAGCCCATACGTTGAATATCCGCAACAGTATAGCGACCGCCTCCCATTACCAGAATTGGGTAATTCAGCACAAACAAGACCAGACCACACCGAATCCAGGAACAAAAAATACTACCCATACCAAAATTATGAATCAGCCCCCAACAGCAAAATCTGTATAAATGCTATTTTTCCCAAGATTCCCAGATTCTGATTTTGCAGATATCCATCCCGTACTTCCTATCACTCAACGCTCCTATTACCTTGTGTACATAGCCTTTCATGCTAAAAGATGATATATCCACATAAAATCTAATCAAAAGTACTTTGATCTGGCGTCCGCTTTTTTAACCTATATTTTCTCCAGTACCATCCAGCTACCAGCAAAATGAGAATTGCATACCAAATACCATAGGTTCGCATCCACGCTTGTGGATTCTTTTTTACAAATAACTGGATTTTGGCCAGAGCTGCAATTTGTGAATGTTCAGTAGTTGTTTCAGTTGTTTGCAAATACAACTTGAGTGACAATTCATGACGCCCCTCTCTCTCCGGAGTCACCACCCAAGACCAATGCGATTCCCTTTGATTCGAGAAAAGTTGAATCTGCGGCTCTGGAGGATCAATAGAAAAAGTATCACCCACTACTTCTGCGCGCATCTCTGGAAAAACCTCACCATGAATACCTTGTAGCTCAGTACCAGGCAGTGATTTCTTAACGATGTCATTAATACGTAATGCTAATTCCTTAGTATCTAATCGCAGCGTGATTTCAAAAGGTTTGAATTGCTTCACTTCGCGTGGTAGCGTGATCAATGAGCTGTCTGCAGGTAGTTTCATCATCACAAGAGGAGGAAAGTGCTTCTCCCCAAACCAGGCGTGTGCAAGAAAATTCATTACAAATGGAACTAATAAAATAGCTGCAATCAAACTTGGCAGTACTAGGTTAAAAGGCGCATCTCTTTTGTACATCATATTCTCCTCAAACTGAACATTCCCTGAACAACCTTTCCTTCACTAGGAGGTATCGAAATCCAGAGGAACTGAGAGTAGACTTTATTAAAAGTCCTATTGATTCTTCCGCTATGACACATGACATTCCTTATTTTGTTGCACACCGAGGGTATCCCGCATTGTATCCGGAAAATTCCCTGCCCGGCATTCAAGCAGCAATACAGCTTGGCGCACGCTATGTTGAAACCGATATCCAGTTAAGCAGCCAGCTCACGCCTTACCTCTGTCACGACGATAATCTTCAGAGGCTAACCGGCCATGACATCTATCTGACTAAATTAAAAGATAATGAAATTGATATCCTGATGGTTCCTTACCCGAACTCCACAAAATCAGCGTCAATTCCTCGTCTAGCAGCATTCTGTCAACTTCTGGCACAATACCCACAAGTTACCGCTTTTATTGAAATAAAATCTGAAAGCATTACCCGTTTTGGTTTAAATCAAACGATAGAAGCTATCCTCCCTATCATTGATACAGTACGCGAACAATCTGTTCTAATTTCCTTTGATTGGGAGGCCATCGCGCAAATTAAATCGCGTCGGCTATATAAAACAGGCTGGGTTATTGAAAACTGGACTGAAACACAAGCAATCATGGCAACGCGCTTGCAGCCGGATTACCTATTTAGCAGCATTCACTGTCTACCGAAAAAACTAGATCAACTTTGGTCTGGATCCTGGCGGTGGGTCATTTATACCGTAGACGATTACAATACTGCACTCGATTATGTAAAAGCTGGTATTACATTGATTGAAACTGATACGATTGGCACTCTGCTTACCTCTTAAACTGAAGTTATGCCAACCAACCACTATGATATCGTAATTATTGGAGGGGGAATTCAAGGAGTTGCTGTCGCACAAGCAGCAGCTGCACGTGGTTACAGTGTACTAGTACTAGAAAAAACAGCTTTGGCAGCAGGTACTTCAAGCCGTTCCAGTAAGTTAATTCATGGCGGCTTACGTTATCTAGAAAGTGGTCAATTCAGATTAGTGCGAGAAAGTCTACAAGAGCGTACAGCACTCTTACGTCTTGCTCCTGCATTGGTCAAATTACAACCTTTTTATATTCCCATTTATCACCAAACATCACGCGACACATTCACCATTCGAGCAGGACTTAGTCTTTATGCACTGTTAGCAGGATTCGGGAAAGGAGCTGGTTTTCGCTCCATACCACGGAGTAAATGGGGAGAACTAGATGGATTATCTACGCGGGGACTTAAACATGTCTTTCAATACTGGGATGCTCAAACTGATGATCAGGCGTTCACTCAGGCAATGATGCACTCAGCTGCATTATTGGGCGCAGAACTGCGTTGTCCAGCAGAATTCACCCACGCAAAAATTTCTAAGGAAATATGTGAAATTGAATTTCTAGATAATGATCAAATCTATCAATGCACTGCTAGTGTACTTATCAATGCAGCCGGTCCCTGGGTTAACCAGGCGGCAGAACGCATCTCTCCTTCTCCCCCAACATTTCCAATAGAGTTGGTGCAAGGTACTCACCTAGTGCTGAATGGACAGTTGAATAGCGGTTGCTATTATCTTGAATCACCGCAAGACCGCAGAGCCATTTTTGCTCTCCCATGGAAACAACATATTTTACTGGGTACAACAGAAACGATATTCAAAGGAGCGCCTGAAAAAGCATCCTCATCTCTTGCAGAAGAAGTCTACTTACTCGGTTGTTTTCGCTACTATTTTCCTGATCATTACATCACCATCCGGGAGCGCTTCACTGGACTACGCGTATTACCAAAAACTGCAAGTACTCCTTTTAGCCGTTCGCGTGAAACTCATCTACAATGCGATCATCCTCAATACCCTCGCGTTGTAGGAATTTATGGTGGGAAATTAACCGTCTGCCGAGCAACTGCTCAAAAAGTCTTGCACACACTCCGTCTGACCCTACCTACTCGTATCCCTAAAGCAGATGTCACACAATTACTGCTTGAACTCCCTTAAACCTTATTTCTTAGCCGCTGCTTTCTCAGCTTTTTTTATACGTCGAGCAATCTCTTCTTTGACTTCTTCCAAAAAATTATTATTATTTTTATGCTGTTGTTTTACTTTGTACCACATAAAGCAAACAATTCCTCCCAGCAAAATGGGTACTAAACTTCCAGGCTGGAAACCATCAAACAACAAAAATACAACTCCTGTTGAAATACCAAATACACCAAGTAATCCAACTGCATAACCCTTACGTCCGCCCCACATCGATTGGGCATGTCTAGTAAACCACGCTTCAACTTCATCCCTCACCGATGTCAGTTCCTCATCAGTCATTTTTTTTAAATTCGTCATTAGATCTCCTGATAAATTAGAAATAATCTCATCACCTTTCCCTTCAGAAAAAATCAGCCAGGGACACTATCACAAAATAGAAAGTTTCATCTTCATGATAATTCGTCAACACGCTACCTCTTTTGCTCTGCTGGATTATCCGCTCCCGATTTCAATCCATTCAACAGCTCAATTAGCGCTTGTCTTTCGTTTTCTATTTCTTGATACCGCCTATAAAGTTCATTCAGCTTATCCGTATAGTGGCGTATTTTTTCAACACGATCCTCTTGATACTTAGCTAAATCTTCATATTTCGGAGCTTCGCCACTAAAAGTGATTCCATTTCCAGTAGGTGCAACCTGATCATCCTGCGTAACCTCATGGCGCCGTAATTCTTGTAACATTTGAAACTGCTGGAATAAAGTTTGCTGCTCCTGTTGATGCTGCGCAATAGCTGCCTCCAGCTCAAGAAGCTGTTTTTCATTATCTGCTGCAACCGCTAATATAGACTTTAAAAACAATAGCAAGCCACAAAACCACAATTTCATACTTTCCCTACAAAAGTTTCAGTCAGAATTTTGCAAGTATCAGAGATGAATCGCTCGTTTATCCACACCTAGCGCAGCTTCATGCAGTGACTCGGAAAGTGAAGGATGTGCATGTACGATACGCGCCAGGTCTTCGCTGCTAGCAGAAAATTCCATAGCAACTACAGCTTCTGCAATCATTTCAGATACATAAGGACCGATCATATGTACACCGAGAATACGATCACTTTCAGTATCTGCTAATACTTTAACAAAACCTGTAGTTTCTCCAAGCGCACGCGCACGCCCATTAGCCATGAACGGAAATTGTCCTACCTTGTAAGAAATTCCCTCTGCCTTGAGTGTCTGTTCAGTTTTTCCTACCCAAGCAATCTCTGGGGCAGTATAAATTACCCACGGCATCATCCCAAGATTAACAGCAGTAGCTGAATTGAAAGATCCTCGCTGACTTGCTATTCGCTCCGCAACGGCAACTCCTTCTTCGGATGCTTTATGTGCCAACATTGGTCCCCTGACAACATCACCAATCGCATAAATATTAGGTAAATTAGTCTGACAAAATTCATCTACACTAATATAGCCACGCTCATCAAGCTGTAATCCCGCTGCTTCTGCTTCCAAACCAGTAGTAGCAGGAATCCGCCCTACCGCTACAACCAGCTTATCTACCTTTAGATTTTGTGTATTTTTATCACGATCCATATATTCAACTGCAACACCATCTTTGTCAGTCCTAGTTGATTGGATCTCAACTCCAGTATGGATAACCAACCCGGTTTCACGTGTTAACGTCTTATAAGCTTCCTTGGCTATTTGCTCATCTGCTGCTGGCAGAAAACTATCCTGTGCTTCTAATAATGTCACTTCTGCGCCTAATCTACGCCAAACACTTCCCAGTTCTAAACCTATTACTCCCGCACCAATAATGGCAAGTTTTTCTGGAACTTGCTGTAAAGCCAATGCGCCAACATTATCTAATATATTAATTCCATCAACTGGTGCGACCTGCAAAACACGGGGAATAGAACCAGTTGCGATAATGACATACTTGGTACGTACCGATTGCTCCTTTTCATCAACGCTTATTCGTATTTCCCAATTATCATCATTACTACTACGTTTCTGTAAGGATCCGCGGCCATGGAGTACTGTCACCTTGTTTTTCTTAAACAACATACTAATACCACCAGTAAAGGCTTTTACTATTTTATCCTTACGAGCAATCATGGCCGGGACATCTATCGATAATCCCTCTAGCTTGATCCCATGTTCAGCGAACTTACGTCCAGCTCGCTCAAAATTCTCGGAAGATTCAAGTAGAGCCTTAGAAGGAATACAACCTACGTTAAGACAAGTACCTCCCAGGCTAGGTTTACCTTGTTCGTTTTTCCAATCATCAATGCATACCGTGTTTAACCCAAGCTGTGCGCAACGAATAGCCGCCACATACCCTCCCGGTCCTGCACCAATGACTGCTACGTCGAATGTATTATCCATATCAATTAAATGACAAAAACTATCTGTTGAAAAAACCCGGTCCCACTTAATCCGGAATAATAAAAATCTGATATCTACACGAATGTATTGATATCGATCGAATTGATCTGATTTACTGCTTCTACCGCTTGCATAAATTGATCCATTTTATGCAGCTGTGACCAAGAATCAGATGATTGTTGCCCACGCATACGTTCCAGTCTCGCCATATCAGCAATAGAGAAATCCCAGTGCAAAGAATCTAGCAATTCATCTACTGCGTCAGAATCGTTACAAACCAGTATCATGGTACATCCAGCCTGCAAAGCCTGTTCTGTGCGATGAATGATGCTGCCATAGTTCCTGGCAGCTTGCATGCACAGATCATCACTGAAAATACAGCCATCGAACGCCAGATCCTGTCGCAAAATATCCTGCAGCCATTTCCTGGAGAAACCTGCTGGGTTAGCATCAACGGCAGGATAAACAACATGTGCAGCCATAATCCCAGCCAGCCCAGCATCAATCATTTGACGAAAGGGAATCAGATCACCTTGTTCAATACTCGTGTAATTGCGTAAATCGGTTGCAGTTTCAATATGAGTATCCGCCTGAATTGCACCATGACCGGGAAAATGTTTACCTACTGCCATCATTCCTGCCAACTGTAAGCCATTCATCAATGCATAAGCTAATTCAGCAACTACTTGTGGCTCTCGATGCAAAGCGCGATCGCCGATTACACTGCTCTGACCATAATCGAGATCAAGCACAGGCGTAAAACTCAGGTCAACTCCACAAGCCTTTAGTTCAGCCGCCAACACATAACCCGCCTGTTGAGCTAAATGACGTGCAAGAAGTGGATTTCTATTCTGGATTTTTCCTAACAGGCACATTGGAGGCAAACGTGTAAAACCATCACGGAAACGTTGTACTCGCCCTCCTTCCTGATCCACCGCAATTAATAAGGGTGGATCACGTAGCGCATGGATAGCAGCCGTTAATTCAGATAACTGCGTCGGTGATTCATAATTGCGAGCAAACAAAATAATGCCGCCCACCAATGGGTGTTTTAATCGAACGCGATCTGCTCTTGTTAACGTTGTACCGGCAATATCAAGCATCAACGGACCCAGAGACATTTTCATCGCTCCAATACAACGAAAGCACTAGCTAACGTCAGTTCGTCACTAATAGAAAGATGATGACCAACAATACCGCGTTGTGCTATCCAATCAGCTAATTCTTGATGAAACTCAAAATAAGGTTTCCCTTGCGCATCATGCTGAATAGCAATATTTTCAAATATAACTGGTGCACGTAAACCAGTACCTACCGCTTTGGAAAAAGCCTCCTTTGCAGCAAAACGCTTAGCTAAAAATACAGCAGGCTTAACATGTTTTACATATTCAGACCATTCAGAATCTGCCAACACGCGTCTGGCAAACCGCTCTCCGTAACGCTCTAATGAGCGTGCAATTCGAATAGGATCAACCAGATCGGTGCCAATTCCATAAATCACGTACGTGCCTTTAGCATCAAAGTTTTCATTTCCCGAACCGCTTCTGCAAAACCCACAAACAATGCTCGAGCAACGATCGCGTGGCCAATATTCAATTCAGACAGCTCTAGAATTGCTGCAATTGGAGTAACATTTTGATAATGTAAGCTATGTCCAGCATTGACCTGTAAACCTCGATTCACTGCGTAAGCTGATACAGCACGAATTTTTTCTAACTCAGCTTGTTGCGCTTCAGGTGTTGTGGCATCCGCATAATGCCCCGTATGCAATTCAATCACTGGAGCTCCTGCTCTAACCACGGCATCAATCTGATCAGTTTGCGCGTCAACAAATAGGGAAACACGAATCCCTGCTTCAGCCAAACGCTTACATGCAGAACTCACCTGATCGAAATGCCGAATCACATCCAGCCCACCTTCAGTTGTCAACTCTTCACGTCGCTCTGGAACCAAGCAAATATCATGTGGTTTGATTTTACAGGCAAAAGCAATCATTTCTTCAGTTACAGCACTTTCCAGATTCATGCGAGTTTTCAGCTGTTTCCGCAGAACTACCACATCTTCTTCTTGAATATGCCGACGATCTTCACGCAAATGTAGTGTAATCGCATCTGCGCCTGATGCCTCAGCGATTAAGGCTGCTTCGACGGGACTGGGATAAACTGTTCCCCGGGCTTGCCGCACCGTCGCAATATGGTCAATATTCACTCCCAGCGCTATCATAATTACTTAATTCCCTCATTTATTTTAAATTGTTATTTTTCTAATCTCTCATACCCGACTAACCTGTATGAAACATATCTTAAACATTTATGAAAGTAATTTGCTTTCTATTCATACCCTAAACTCTTTAATGCAACAGCATCATCAGCCCAACCAGATTTTACTTTAACCCACACTTCCAAATAGACTTTCCCGCCAAATAAGACTTCCATGTCTTTCCGCGCCTGGGTAGCCATCTCCTTCAGTTTTTTTCCTTGCTTACCAATAATTATAGCCTTCTGATTTTCTCTCTCCACTAGCACACAGGCATGTATGCGTCGTAAATTACCTTCCGTGACGAACTGCTCAATAATTACACTGATAGAATAAGGCACTTCTTCGCCAATTTGTCGAAAAACCTTCTCACGTAGTAGCTCAGCTGCCAGGAATCGCTCACTACGATCCGTAATTTCATCTTCAGCAAACACTGGAGAATTTTCCGGTAAATAATGCCGAATAATCTCGATCAGATCAGACAATTGTCTATTTTGTAATGCGCTTACTGGAACAACATCTACAAAATTGAATAAATCTGCAATTTCTTGCGTAAATGGAAGTAACTGCAACTTATCCGATAACCGATCAATTTTACTTATCACCAAAACCACAGGAATATTTTTAGGTAACTGCTCAAGAACCAGCCTATCTTCTCTACCAAACTGTCCAGCCTCAATTACAAATAAAATGACATCTACGTCTTGCATGCTTTGTAGCACAATCCGATTCATTACCTGATTAAGCTGGCTACGATGGCGCATCTGAAACCCAGGTGTATCTACAAAAATAAATTGTGATTGTGCATCGGTCAATATTCCATGAATGCGATGGCGGGTGGTTTGTGCCTTTCTGGAAGTAATACTAATCTTTTGTTTGATTAAGTGGTTCAGTAGGGTCGATTTACCCACATTAGGACGGCCCACAATGGATACATAACCTGCTTTGTAACCAGATACGCTCATGGCAAGGTCCCGCCTGGAAGAGGATTTAGATTGATCGAAAAAATTGTATAAGATTAAAAACGATGATACGAGGTCGGCTAATGCCTTACCACAACAAGCTCGTAAGCTCGGCGCGCGGCTTCCTGCTCAGCGCGGCGTCGACTAGTTCCTTCCCCGCTGGTACGAATAGAAAATTCAGGAATAACGCATTCCACATGAAAAATCTGAGCATGCGCATCGCCACGCGTTGAAAGTGTGCTGTATTCAGGTAAATTTACCTTCCGACTTTGTAGATACTCCTGCAACAAAGTTTTAGGATCTTTGCCAGAAACATCAAGGTCCAGTTGCTCCAATAAAGGAGCATAGAGCGCAGCAATTACTTGATTAACTTTCTCAAATCCACTTTCGAGATAGATTGCACCCAAAATAGCTTCCATTGCGTTTGCCAAAATAGATGGACGCCGATGCCCCCCACTTTTACGCTCTCCATCACCGAGTAAAATTAGTTCGCTAATATTCAGAGCGGATGCAAGCTGATGTAAAGCTTCTTGATTAACAAAATTTGCGCGCAATCTTGTTAAATCACCTTCCGACAATAATGGAAAACGTTTGAATAATAATGTTGATACCGCGCAGTTTAGAACGCTATCCCCTAAAAACTCGAAACGTTCATTATTTGGAGAACCCAGACTACGATGAGTCAACGCTTCTTGAAGTAGATCAAGTTGATGGAAAGTGTAGCCTAATTTCTGAAAAAACACGGAGTAATCTTGCTTTTTCAGAGTTTTTGTACGCTTACTCTTTGCCTCTTGTAAAATGAATCGAGATCCGGACATCAATTACTGGCTGCATCAAAATCAATCAATAACGACAAATTCGCAAACAAAGCCTTTTTAACAGTGTAGCTAACGCGTAATACAGGCTGATCATCTTGTTTTTCAATAACAATATCACTTCCAGTTACTGATTTTATATTATCCACAGCAGCACGTTTATCAAAAGCTAGACGTATCTCACGGGCATTTGCATTACGTAACTCAGAATCACTAGCGATCGTTACTAATGCTCGCTTAACCGCAGCAAATTCAACAAAAGCAGGAATTAATCTCATCCCCAAAATAGCCACTAATGCTATTACAATTGACCATATTAGCAATCCAGACAAGCCAATTCCTTGTTGTCCCCTACCCATCGAGGAATATGATGATAAATACATAAATACCCTCTGCAACGTACCAAAGATTCCTATTATTACTTAATTAACGTACCTATCCTGCTTAAATCATTAAAATTCCACCAGATCAAGAAAGCCTTACCGACGATGTGATCTTCTGGTACAAATCCCCAATACCGACTATCACTACTACCATCACGATTATCACCCAAGGTAAAATAACTTCCTTCCGGAACTTTGCAGGAAAATCCTGTCTGGTCAAATGTACAATTTTCACGATTAGGAAAATGATGAACAGCGGATAACTGTATATCGGGCATTTCTTTATTGATCAAAATATTATATTCGTTACCGTCCATATTCTCCCTGAATCGCTGCGTATAAATATATGCCAATCCGGATTCAATATATTTATAGTCACCGTCTGGTTCTAATTGAAGGGGGACATCATTAATACTCAGTTGTTTATTCCGGTAAGCTACTATATCTCCAGGCACGCCAATCACCCGTTTGATGTAGTCAATGGACGGATCCTCTGGAAAGCGAAATACCATGACTTCACCCCGCTTAGGCTCATTTATGTCAACAATTTTCAAGTTAGCTACAGGTAACCTAATTCCATAAGTGTACTTGTTGACCAATATAAAATCTCCCACCAACAGGGTAGGGATCATGGAGCCAGAAGGTATTTTAAAAGGCTCTACCAAAAATGATCGCAAACAAAATACAATCAAAATAATAGGAAAAAAACTTTTAGGATACTCAATCCACCATGGCTCAATACTATCAGGAGTACGTTTATGTCTCAGTACCAAATAATCAAGCAACCAAATCCCGCCTGTAGCAACCAACAAAGCGAGCAATACTAAAGGAAAATTCATAATAACCTGATACTTACCTATTAGAATATACTGATTAACATATTAAAATGTTTTACACACTTGTTATTTACCATCCACCTGAAGAATAGCAAGAAATGCTGCCTGAGGAATCTCGACATTACCGACTCGTTTCATACGCTTTTTCCCTGCTTTCTGCTTTTCTAACAACTTGCGTTTACGCGTAATATCCCCGCCATAACACTTTGCAAGCACATTTTTACGCAATGCTTTAACATTTTCACGCGCTACAATATGAGCACCTATGGCTGCTTGTACTGCGATATCAAACATTTGCCGCGGAATAAGCTCGCGCATTTTCTGCGCCAGCTCTCGTCCACGCTGCTGACTACTAGTACGATGCACAATCAAAGATAAAGCATCTACCCGGTCACCATTAATTAGTATATCCAGCTTAACCAAATCAGCTGCTCTGAATTCCTTAAATTCATAATCAAGCGAAGCATAACCTCGACTGACAGATTTTAGTCTATCAAAGAAATCCATCACTACTTCATTCAAGGGCAACTCGTAAACAAGCATGACTTGCCTGCCCATATATTGCATATTCTTCTGAACACCACGCTTATTGGTACACAATGTTATTACTGCGCCAACATATTCCTCTGGAACTAAAATGGTCGCAGTAATAACAGGCTCTCTGATTTCTTCGATACTGGATAACTCAGGTAGCTTGGAAGGATTTTCAATCTCTATGATCATGCCATCACGCAAGACAACTTGATAAACCACTGTTGGTGCAGTGGTAATGAGATCCATATCATATTCTCGTTCCAGTCGCTCTTGGACAATGTCCAGATGCAACAAACCCAAGAATCCACAGCGAAATCCAAAACCCAGCGCTTGAGAAGTTTCTGGTTCAAAATGCAAAGAGGCATCGTTTAATTGCAATTTCTCTAATGCTGCGCGTAATGCGTCATATTGATTGGATTCCACTGGATATAATCCAGCAAAAACCTGTGGCTTAATTTCCTTAAATCCTGCCAAAGGTTCATCAGCTGGGCGATCAGCCAACGTAACTGTATCCCCTACTTTGGCCGATTTTAAATCTTTGATCCCAGAAATTATAAAACCAACCTCACCAGCACATAAAGATTCACGATTAACCGCTTTCGGCTGAAAAACACCTACTTCTTCGCATAAATGAGTTGTTTTAGTGGACATTAATAGAAGTTTATTACCTGGCTTCAACACGCCATCCATCACGCGAACCAGCATAACAACGCCTACATAACTATCAAACCAAGAATCTATTATCAATGCCTTAAGTGGCGCCTCAATTTCCCCTGACGGAGGCGGAATTTGTGCCACAATCATTTCCAGGACATCACTTACCCCTACACCTGTTTTAGCACTAATACGTAGTACATTCTTGGCTTCAATCCCAATAATGTCTTCTATTTCACTAATTACTCTATCAGGATCTGCAGCAGGCAAATCAATTTTGTTCAGTACCGGAATCACCTCCACGCCTTGCTCGATCGCGGTATAACAGTTTGCAACAGTTTGTGCTTCAACCCCCTGAGAAGCATCAACAACTAGCAAAGCACCTTCACAAGCTGATAGTGAGCGAGACACTTCGTAGGAAAAATCAACGTGTCCTGGTGTATCGATCAGATTCAGCAAATAATTTACTCCATCTTTAGCCTGATAACGTAGCGCAGCAGTTTGTGCTTTTATCGTAATACCACGCTCACGCTCCAAATCCATCGAATCGAGTACTTGTGCTTCCATCTCTCGATCAGAAAGCCCTCCACAAAACTGAATAATGCGATCGGCCAGTGTGGATTTGCCATGATCAATATGTGCAATAATGGAAAAATTACGAATATGCTGTATCAAAAAATACCACCAATTAGCTAAAAATTACTGAGAATATGCAAGCTGATTGTATACAAATCAGTAGATAGAAGATAGATTTCTCGGATACATTAGAACAGATGAAATAAACTTATACAGCTGATCTATACAAGCAAGGAAGACTCACTAAAAATAGATTACATAGGAATACTTGAAGATAAGAGAATATAGAATTTCTCCAACGTGAAGCAAGTTCAATTTACCAGGTAATCGGTAGCATCAGAATTCAAGCAAAATAAGCATTAAAAACATCTGAATCAAGAAAATAATGACACAGTTCTTTTTTCTCTTTTACGGCAAACAAAACGGGTACACGATCACCGTACAATCGAGTTAAATGATCATCGTGATCAATATTAATTATCTCAAATTCAAATTGAAATTCTTCTTGCAGATCTCGGAGAGAACTAACCATTTCTTCACAGAGATGGCAGCCCTCTCTCCCATACACCGCTAACTTCTTGGGCTCTATCAAATTACTCATTCGATTTTCATAGTAATAAAGGTTGCAACATCGCCCCTCCTTATTAAGAGAGCAATATTTTTACCTTTTGGAGCATCGCTCAGCAGCTTATTAAATTGTTTAATAGATTTTACATCTCGATTATTGAACCCCAGGATAATATCTCCAGGACGAATTCCTGCACTACCAGCCACTCCGTCATAAACTTCATCCACCAACAAACCATTTTCAATGCCCAGTTGATTCCTCTGATTAGCTGAAAGCTCTCTCAGGACAAGACCAAGTTTACCTGCAGCATCTTCTGATTTACTTTGTTTTTGGCTAATAACATTATCATCAGCAGGCATCTCACCTACTGAAACAGTTAATCTTTTGGCCGATCCATCACGCCACACTTCAATAGAAACCTTAGAACCTGGTTTTGTATTCCCTACGATACGAGGCAAATCACTGGAAGATTCAATGTCTTTACCATCAAACTTAAGGATCACATCTCTTATTTTGATACCTGCTTTATCAGCTGGCCCATTTTTTTCCACGGAAACCACTAATGCACCGCGAGATTTATCTAAGTTGAAAGATTCCGCCAGCTCATCAGTCATTTCTTGTATCATAACCCCAATCTTTCCGCGAGAAATCTTGCCATAAGTCTTTAATTGATTGGCAATATCCATTGCAACATCAATAGGAATAGCAAAGGAAAGTCCCATAAACCCTCCCGTTCGACTGTAAATTTGGGAGTTGATACCTACTACCTCACCTTTCATATTGAATAGTGGTCCTCCTGAATTACCAGGATTTATTGCCACATCCGTTTGTATAAAAGGAACATAACTTTCCTGAGCAAGAGAGCGACCTTTAGCACTTACAATTCCCGCTGTAACCGTATTTTCAAAGCCAAAAGGAGCTCCAATAGCGACTACCCACTCCCCAACTTTGAGTTGTTCAGGATCACCACGAGTCACCACTGGTAAGTCATTTGCATCAATTTTAAGTAATGCAACATCTGTTTTTTGATCTGCTCCAATTATTTTTGCATTAAATTCGCGCTTATCTGTCAAGCGGACAGAAATTTCATTGGCTGCTTCCACCACATGCGCATTGGTCAGAATATAGCCATCCTTACTGATAATAAAACCAGAGCCAAGTGAGTGTGATTCATATTTCCTCGGACCAGAAAAGGGTTGAATATGTCTACGAAAAAAATCATAAAAAGGAGAATCTTCCGGAATATTAGGAAATTCCGGTAAAAATTGACCTACACCCACCTGCTGAGTCTGAACTGTACTAATATTAACAACTGCTTGCCCATACTTCTCTACCAGATCGGTAAAGTCCGGCAAATCCTTCGCCTGTAACGAAACAGGTAACACAAATACTGTCAAGCATACACAAATCATGTATGCTATTTTTTGCCATGCATTTTTAATTGTAGCCACAGCCGACATTAACCCAATATTCACATAAAGATAATTTTTAGTACTCATGATGGTAAATATATAACCATAATTTAAGGATTATCTGTAAATGGCGCTATCCTTACTTTTCACAAATTTTTCTATCTACAAAACAAATAATTTACCTTTTTACTTTATTGCAACAATATGTCACAAATATGTGATGTGTTACTCTGAAGATGGAGTGGACTGCACCTGTGTAGGTTCAGTTGTCGAAGATACCCCGACAGATGGATAGCGAGCAGTATTTTCGTACGTTACACCCCTATAATTAAAAGGATAATTATTACTTGTAGGAATCGGAGGGAATAAATATGAAGGCGCAGGCTGAAAGGTTATTAACGAACGTTGTTCACTGGCTGGAACGACCTTATTATTATTTATTTTTTCGGCCACATAAATTTCTTTAAGAGCTGTCTCACGCTGTTCCATGGAATGAAATATTAACCATCCTACTGAGAGAGCTGTAATCGAAGCAGCAACTGACAATCCCAATAACTTTTGTCTACGATTTTGCTGATTTCTATGCAGATGTGGCACCAATAATGCTGGCTCATCTGCCAATTTATCTCTAATTTTTTCTGAAATATCTATGCTAACAATGGATTGTTGTAGTGAATCCCTGATCGCATGATAAACTTTCCATTCAGAAAACAAATTACTATCACTTTTTACAGCATCAATAATCGTAACAGCATCCGCATTCTCAAGTTCACCATCCATTAGTTCAGATATTTTCTTTTTCACATTTTCACCTCTTGTTACCATCTTTTACTCTTATCAGTACCCAACAGAGGACGTAGTTTATTAGCTACTGCCTCACGTGCTCTAAATATACGAGATCGTACTGTTCCAATTGGACAATTCATAACATCGGCAATTTCTTCATAACTTAGACCTTCAATTTCTCTAAGTGTAATTGCTGTTCTCAATTCTTCAGGCAACGCCTCAAGTGTCTGGTTTACAGTTTGAGCAACCTGCTTTCCCATAAGTTCACTTTCAGGTGTGTCCTCATCCCGAAGCTGATTAGCGCCTTCAAAATTTTCAGAATCTTCGGTGTCAAATCCTGTAACAGTTATGGGTTGCTTACGACCTTGTGATACCAGAAAATTTTTGGCCGTATTCACTCCAATACGGTATAGCCAAGTGTAAAAAGCACTATCTCCTCGGAATGAAGGCAATGCTCGATAGGCCTTGATAAAAGTTTCTTGAGCAATATCCTCTACTTCAGCTGGATCTCGAACAAATCGAGATAGTAAACGCGCGAGCCGCCGCTGATATTTAATAACTAGTAGATCAAAAGCACGCTTATCGCCTAGCTGCACTCGTTCTACTAATTGTTGATCGACTTCACGATCACTCATTTTTACAGCCGCCGGAACAAAGAAAACGTAAATTAATTCTGTTTAGCAATTCTTAACCTTTAATCTCAATCTAACTTCCAGATTTAAAGAGCTACCAAGTTATTTAAAAATAGATAGTATTTATATAGTTTATTTATTCTAAAACAATTACTTAGCATTATCTATATTTATTGGGTTGGATCAATTTTGCAAATCTGTTTTATCAATTGATTCTAGTTTAATACGCTCCACTTTTAGCAGATGCAAACGACGACTATCTGCTCTTATGACAGTAAAGCAAAAATCTCCTATAACAATAAACTCGCCATTTTCAGGAAGCCTACCAAACTCATTGATGACTAACCCTCCGATTGTATCAAAGTCCTTGTCACTAAAAGATGCACCTAAAGTTTCATTAAAGCTCGATATTTCTGTAATTGCTTTAACCCGATAATGACCATCCGTATCTGCAACAATATTTGCATCATCCTCATCAAAATCGTACTCATCCTCAATATCACCAACAATTTGCTCCAATACATCCTCAATAGTAACGAGACCAGCCACCCCTCCGTATTCATCTACAACGATAGCAATATGATTTCGATTACTACGAAAATCCTTAAGAAGAACATCTAACCTCTTAGATTCAGGGATATACACTACCGGGCGTAACATATCACGTATATTGAATAGCTCCTTACTTAAGTAATAACGTAACAAATCCTTTGCTAGCAAAACACCTATAACCTGATCTTTGCTTCCATCCGTTACAGGAAATCGAGAATGTGCTTTCTCAATTACAAATGGAACAACTTCATCAAGTTTTTCATTAATATCAATTGTGTCCATTTGTGAACGGGGGACCATAACATCCCTCACTTGCATTTCCGAAACTTGCATCACTCCTTCAATCATAGCCAACGCATCCGCATCAATTAGGTTACGCTCATAGGCAGAATGCAACAAAGCAACTAACTGTTCACGATCTTCCGGTTTACGCGAAAGCAATGTACTAATATGTCCAAACCAACCAACTTTGGAGGAGGTTTCGTTCATGAAATATATAACATTGAAGATTAAAAGGAATTAGCTAATCTATTTGTAGATTACTTTACTGCCGAATGGCATACGGGTCAGGATAGTTAAATCCAGCAATAATTTTTGTTTCTAAGGATTCCATAATACTGGCATCTTCATCATTAATATGATCATATCCTTGCAAATGTAAAACACCATGAACGGTGAGATGCGCATAGTGTGCCATCAAATCCTTGTGCTGCTGTTCTGCTTCCATGCTGATAACAGGAGCACATAACACAATATCTCCCATCAGTGGGAGACTGTCATCATATACAAATGTCAATACGTTAGTTGCTGAATCCTTAGCACGAAATTTGCGGTTAAGTTCTTCACCTTCTGCTATGTCAACAATACGAATAACAATCTCAGCAGGCTTATTGAGTGCGGCGCTCACCCAGTTGCGAAACTGTTGTCTGTTCGGAATATTAGTTTTATCTGTTGCAAACTGCACTGTCAGTTTCAGAACTCGTCCACTGTTGGCAGGTTTATTATGATTCTTTCTCAGAAGCATATTTTTCGTAAGCATCCACTATACGTTGAACCAATGGATGTCGAACTACATCATCAATTTTAAAATGTGTAAACGCTATTCCACTTACTTTTTTTAATACTCGCTCAGCTTCAATCAAACCACTTTTTTGATGTTTGGGTAAATCTATCTGAGTTATATCCCCTGTAATCACCGCCTTTGAACCAAAGCCAATGCGTGTTAAAAACATTTTCATTTGCTCTGGCGTAGTATTTTGCGCTTCATCCAAAATGATGAATGATTGGTTAAGCGTGCGACCACGCATAAATGCCAGCGGTGCAATCTCAATCATATTTTTTTCAAAATACTTATTAACCTTCTCAAATCCCATTAAATCATACAAAGCATCATAAAGCGGGCGTAAATAAGGATCTACCTTCTGCGTCATATCTCCCGGCAGAAACCCTAATCTTTCTCCTGCCTCTACAGCAGGGCGTACTAAAATAATCCGGCTAACCAGTTCACGCTCTAATGCATCTACTGCACAAGCAACGGCAAGATAAGTCTTTCCCGTTCCCGCTGGTCCAATCCCAAAAGTAACATCATACCTTCTAATTTGATAAAGATAATCCGTCTGATGAATGGTACGCCCTTGAATATTGCCACGACGTGTTATCAACGGCAAAGATGTCGGACCGTTATTTTCCACAGTCCTATCTGGATTCATAATAGATGAGGAAGTAAAATTTCTAACTTCAACCAATCCTAGCTGGATCTGCTCAACACTAAGATGATGATCTGATTCTTCATAGAATTTCTTTAATGCTCGAACTGCAAGATTAGCTTGATCCACAGAACCGTAAATCTTGAAATATCCACCTCTACGTGAAATGGCTACATCAAAAGCAGATTCAATCTGCTTGAGATTCTCATCCAGTACGCCACACAGATTGATCAAACGTTCATTATTGATTGGCGAAAATGTTAACTCAACAAATTCAGGTTTTGATTCTACTGAAAATGTCATCGTAGTATGCAAAACATATCTATGTTTGAGCAGAACAGATCAATTGCAACAAGATAGCTATTATTTATTAGGGATTTCACCACGTAGTGTGTGCGATGAAACAGCTGTAATCTTGATATCCACAAAACTTCCGATTAATCCAGCATGACCAACAAAATTAACTACTCGATTATTGTCTGTTCTTCCACAAAATTCATTTGGATCTTTTTTTGACGGACCTTCAACCAGAACACGTTGGATGGTACCAACCATATTCTGGCTTATCGACCGCGCATTAAGCTGTATTTTTTCCTGTAACCGATACAATCTAGCTAGCTTTATTTCATTCGGCGTATCATCGGGTAAATCTGCAGCTGGCGTTCCAGGACGAGGGCTATAAATAAAACTAAAAGATTCATCAAATTGCACATCATCAATTAGTTTCATAGTTCTTTCAAAGTCAGCTTCCGTCTCACCAGGAAATCCAATAATAAAATCAGATGATATTGATATATCTGGACGAATTGCACGCAATTTACGAATTATAGATTTATATTCAATGACAGTATAACCACGCTTCATGGCTGCTAAAACTCTGTCTGATCCAGACTGTACCGGTAAATGTACATGACCAACTAATTTCGGCAAATGCTGATAGGCTTCAATCAAGCGTCCTGTAAACTCTCTTGGATGAGAGGTTGTATAACGAATACGCTCCAAACCCGGAATTTCATGAATATAATCTAACAGCATAGCAAAATCTACGCCCTCTACTTCGCTGGACTTATCATAATAAGCGTTTACATTTTGTCCAAGCAGGGTAACTTCCTTAACTCCTTGAATTACAAGTTCGGCTATTTCAGTAAGAACATCATCTAGTGGCCTAGAAACCTCTTCTCCTCGTGTATAAGGAACAACACAAAAGCTGCAATATTTACTGCATCCTTCCATAATCGACACAAAAGCAGTAGCTCCTGTCGTACGCGCTGGAGGTAAACGATCAAATTTCTCTATCTCCGGGAAAGAAATATCAACTTGTGATCGCCCTGTCCGCCTACGCGCATCAATTAATTCTGGCAGCCTATGTAGTGTTTGAGGTCCAAACACCAAATCAACAAATGGAGCACGCTTAACTATCTCTGAACCTTCTTGGCTAGCCACGCACCCGCCAACACCAATCAGTAAATCAGGATTATTCTTTTTAAGATGTCGCACACGCCCAAGATCATGAAAAACTTTCTCCTGTGCTTTTTCACGAACTGAACAAGTGTTGAATAGAATTAAATCGGCTTCTTCTGGTATTTCGGTAAGTTCCATATTTCTTTCAGATAACAAAATATCTGTCATTTTGGCTGAGTCATATTCATTCATTTGACAGCCAAATGTTTTGATATAAACCTTACCACCCATTGTATCTTTTGCCACCAATCTAATCAGTAGACCAACAAATTACACATCATTGTAAAAAATGACAACGCTGCAAATTACAATTTCAACTCTCGATTCAATATCAAAAGAAATATAACTTGCAGCGTTATACACATCAAATCAAACGAATTAGAACTTACTCCTCATCGCCATCATCGTCGTGCTCAGCAGAAGAGGAATCACCTTCATCAGCATCTTGGGTTTCTTCAACCTCGACCTCAACTTCTTCCTCATCTCCTTCGTCAGCATCCTCGTCTTCATCCTCGTCTTCAGATTTTAATACCATTTTGCCTTGTGCCAGGCTGGCATTTAAATCTGTTTCAGGGGCTTCTTCATGCACTAAGTTCTGATGGCAATCTATACAGGTTGCTCCTTCTGTTTCCATCTTCTTATGTTGTGCTTGAGCAAACTCTCCGGGGGGAGCAGGTTTCTTATGGCAGGTACGACAAGTGATGCTATCCCATTTTTTGAGATTCATCCGCGCATCATGCGCCATCTCTCCTCTGCGTTCATTAAATTTCTCTAAGGTGGAATAGTCATTCACCATTTCCAGCCAAAGCTCCCGCGCACCATCAATAGCGTGTGTTGCTACTGCCAAGTGGAAATTACTTACTCCTTGCGGGATATGACAGTCCTTGCAAGTTGGGTTAATTCCCAATGCACCATAGTGAGTAGATTGCTTTAATTCACTTTGTGGGTAAGTCATCGAGTGACAGCTGGTACAAAACTCTTCTGTTGATAACGCAGCTTCTCCACCAAATACGACAACTATCAACGCTATACCCAAGAGCACCCCAACTAGCAGCGTCCCGATCGATCCTTTTTGCAGTCTAGTCATTACTATTTTCCTTTCTTGGTAGTTTTAGCGCTCGCCTGGAATTCATCATGGAATTTGAACTTAGGCTCTCCGTCAAAGACGCCATCCAGTTTGTAATGCTCATGCATGGCTTTGGCATTCTTGACCAT
>WBZO01000272.1_pt2 | contig 72862 bp, 69 predicted proteins | sample 5204261 | NCBI WGS metagenome assembly WBZO01 (sample SAMN12412400, study PRJNA552823) | activated sludge metagenome | isolation source: activated sludge from anammox sidestream of wastewater treatment plant... | place: USA: North Carolina | collected 2017-09
GCAATGGCGAGGACCAGCTCGCAGTGGTTTGGTGAAGCGGAGGCGACTAATTCGGGCGGCGTGGCGGGCGTCGGCCGCGACCGCGGTAGCGGTGCGAGGGACCACGGCTGATGCCGGGGAGGCGAATGGTGACGGTCGTCCCTTCGCCGGGGGCGCTGGCGATGGCGATGCTGCCTTGGTGCTCTTCCACGATCTTCTTGACCGTGGCGAGGCCCAGACCGGTGCCCGATCGCTTGGTGGTGAAGAAGGGCTCGAAGACCTTGTCCACGTGTTCGGCCGGGATCGGAGCTCCGTTGTTCTTGATGAGGATCTGCACTTCAAAATGACGGCCTGAGCGCTGGTTGCTCATGGAGATCGTCAGGATACCGCCCGGCGTCATGGCCTCGATGGCGTTCTTGAAGATACTCAGAAAGACCTGCTGCATCTTGGCTTCGTCGGTCCGAACCGGTGCGATCATGCCGGAGTATTCCTTCACGACTTGCACGCGGGTCGCTTCCAACTCCGTGCCGACGACGGTCAGGGCGTTTTCGACCATTTCCGGGACACGACACAGGCGCCGGTTCAATTCCAGCGGCTTGGCAAAGTCCAGAATTTCGTTGAGGATGGCTTCGATCCGGATCAAGTCCCGCATGGCGTTTTCCACGCGGGTCTGGGGATCGAAATCCAGAATGCCTTCCCCTGTCACCTCCTCCAACTGCGCGCGAATCGAGGCCAATGGTTCCCGAACTTCGGTCGCGAGGAAAGCGCTGAACTCCCCGATGGCCGCCTGCCGTTCCTGTTTCCGGATGACCGGCTCAGCGGAGGCGAGGGCTGCGGTTCCGGTCTCCGCGTTGGGTTCGCCGCCGGCTGGTGTGGTCGGTGAAGGAGTCGCAGGAGCCGCTTGGAGCAGTTCCACCAGTTTCAGATTGATCGGTTCGAGACTACGGGCATCGCTGATGGCGTAGCGGTCCGCTTCCTTCGAGCCCAAGGTGATGGTGCCGCCGACTTGGCCGCGGAGGAAGAACGGCACGACGAAGGAGGATTGATACCGGTCTTTGTACAGGTACTTGTGGTCCAGGAACCGGCCCTGGGTCGAGGCTAAATCATGGTCGACGCGGGGTTTACGGTGGCGGACGGCCCATCCTGCGGCGGAGGCGTCCAACGCCAACCGCTGCCCCGGCTTGAGATCCTTCTTCTGGTCCTTCGGATCGGTCTTGACCTCTCCGGCGATTCCCAAGACTTCCACGTTGCCGGCCAGTGGATCATAGGCGCCGATCCAGGCACGGTCGAAGGGGAGGGTCTGGCCGATCTCGTTCAAGAGCGCCACGACCTGAGCTTGGACTTCCGGAGTCGCATGGGACGGAGTGGCCGTAAACACATCGGCGGGCGACGTTGTGGGCAAGGGTTCCTGGTGCACCATCGGACGGCCGAGGAGCACGTTGGTATCGAAAAGCGATTCGCGTTCGAGCGCTTTGGTGATGTCCTCGCCGGCCTGCTCCATCATCGCCTTGTCCTTCTTGGCGAAGGTGGCGTTGTCCTTGCGGCCGATCACGAGGAAGCCGTAGGTCTGCTGGCGATGACGCAGCGGTACCCCCAGCAGCGACTTGGCGCCGGGCATGACCAACTGGAGACGGAGCGTGCGGGAGGCTTCAGCGTCGCCGCCGTTCGGAACGGTCGAGAGCACCTTCTGGGACGATAGGGTCCGGACGATCGCCTGCACGTCACGCGGGGTAAAGCCGCGATGAACGTGCGCCGTGAGCGGGCCCTTGTCCTGATGAAACACCGCCGCCAAGGCGGCATCCGCCGGCAGTCCGTTGATGACCGACGTCAGGGTGCGTTGGAGATGGGTTTCCGCGGCGGCTTTGGCTTGTTCAGGAGCGGGGCTCATCGACCTCAGTGGAGCGATCGCGCTTGGCGGTCTCGTTTCGTTGCCGTCGTTTGGCGGATGCCCGCGATGCCGTCAGACCAGACGGTGGTCACGGGTGTTGCAATCACGGGCGCAGTGTATTGCAGAGGCCGGTGAAATCTGGGCGCATTGTAGCAGCGAGATTGGACTAACTCAAGAAGCGAAGAGCAAATAGCTTGCGGAGAACGGCAGAAGCAAAGGGATGGCTCTGTCTGTGGCTCAGGCCAGATGCTGCCGGTTCCCGGCTTCTACTCCGGATTGATGATCGTCGGTGGACGACGGGGCTGGTGCAAGCTCTCGCCCCGCTGATGTTCGACGGCCAGGACCATATTGAGGATGCTGCTCGCGATGCTGATGACCAGCGCCCCCCAGAAGGACGGCCAAAACCCGGTGACCGTGAAGCCCTTCACGATTGCGGCCGTCACCTGCAGCAACAGCGCGTTGATCAAGACCATGAACAGCCCAAGCGTCACGAGGATCAGCGGCATCGAGAGCAGATACAACAGCGGCCGGATCACCGCATTGAGCAGCGTCAGCACGAGCACAGCGGCCAAGCCTGCTCCGAGGCTGTCGGACTCGATGCCGGGGACGATCGTCACCGCCAGGAACACCGCGATGCCCATGACGACGATCCGGAGGATGACGGGGCGGAGGCCGTCACCGCCCACGCCCGTCTGCTGTGTGCTCTGAATGTGAAAGACGCGCATCGGGACCTACGGTTTCGCCTTTGCCGGAGGGTTCGAATAATGGACTTCGCTGGCGATCAGCCCGCCGGTTCCTGTTTCGACTTCCGCCACCACGCGGTCGCCGACCTGCGGCGGGCCCTTGGGACGGCGCAAAATCTTCGAGGTGTATTTGGTCTTGTCCGTGAGTTGAACGACGACCAAGTCGCCTTTGGGGGTTTTCACCTCCATATGGGTGGCGTCGATCACGGTGACGGTGCCGAGGACATGTTGTCCGGTTCCATGGGCGGACGCCGACATGGGAACCAGGATGAGTACGAAGACTGCCAAACATGCACGGAGAAGGTTCACGGGGCGATCCTTTCGCTACACGTTAGTGGTGGTGGGCGCCGGCCGCGCTTCCCGCCGCATCGTTGCCCTCAAGAAACTGGTTGATCATCGCTTCTTCCTCGAGATCCTTCTTGGATTTCGGATTCAGCGATTTCATTTCCTGCAGTTCTTCATCCGTCAGGCTGGGGAGATGGCGAATGAAATGCACCAATTCCCAGCTGGCCCGGTCCTTCGACGGATCGCCGGTGCCCCAGGCCGGCATGCCGGTAAACCGGATGCCGTTCTGGATCACGTAAAAAATCTCGCCGTCGGACATGCCTTGCGTATCGGGCAGGCGAAGGTCCGGCGATTTGGGATAGACGCCCTTGCCGATCGGGGTCTGTCCGCTGCCGTCGTTCGCATGACAGATGGCGCAGTGGTCGGCGAAGTGGGCCCGGGCGTCCTTGAGGAGGTCCTGAGTCAGGGGCAGAGGGTTCCGCAAGTTTCGATTCTCATAGGGAATCGCAAGATGGCGGAGCTGCCGTGCGGCCAAGACTTCCAGGCGATTCGGTTCTGCCTTTGCGCTGAAACCGGTTGAGAAGGATTGGTAGCCAAACCAGCCCAGGATGCCTAGGCCGGCCAACAGTCCCAAGATCACGAGTGCGCAAAACTTCCGCATGCTCCGTCTCTGTCCTTCGTTCGGGCCTTTGTACACTATACAGACTAGACCCCTTGAAAGCCACAATCGGGGAAGTGAGGCGGAACCCATCGGTGCTGAGCGGAACGGTCGATTGCTGGAGAAGCCGCCCCAGTTGTCGGCAGCAGGGTGATCAGCGTGCCGATTGCGCGGCAGGCGTGAGCAAGCGCAGGAGCAGGAGGACCGTAATCGGCACATACATCAGGAGGCCGGTCGTGCCCTGGAGCGCCTCGCCGATCCAGAAGGTGACTGCCAAGTTGAAGATCAGCACTCCATAATACAGACCGGTACCCAGAAGGAGTCTGTGCGTCGTCGAAGGCGTATGCTGAGGGAGCGGATCGGCGAGCCGTCGGTCGAGGGGAAAGTAGAGAAGGAGTGAAATCGCTCCGACCACCGCCCAGCCGACATAGTTGGCCATCGGCACGCCATAGTGCACGCCTGGGTCGGGATAGTAATAGATCTTGCCGAGGAACCAGCGGTCGCCGCGCAGCGCCACGGGATCGATCACCATGTCGATGAAGGCGAAGAACAGTACGGTCAGGATGAACACCGGCCAAGAGGTACGCTCGGCGGGAGCAAAGGACAGGCTGGGTAGACCCGAGTGGCGCGCCTCGGCTCGCATGGGGAGGAGTAAGAGCAGCGCGAGGCAGTAGCTGGCGTAGAGCAAAAACGAAAAGGAAATCGAATCCATGAAAGGAATGTTGGAGAAGTAGAGTTCCTGCCCGACCGTGGCCCCGTTGTAGTGGTACCAACCGAAAGGAATGCCGTTGCGGGTGGAAGAAAACTCGCAGACGAACGCGGTGATCCAACTGATCAACCAGAACCGCCAGGTCCGCGGCCATCCGATCAACACGGTGGAGGCGAAGAGAAAGGATGCAAGGAACGCAAACACGTAGGGCCGGAGCAGGATCGTCTTGAAAAAGAGATCGAATACTTCCATGGAGTTTTAACTCGGCTCATGCATCTGACGTTACGCATAGCCGTGAGATCGGAACCACTTCACCGCCTTCTCCAGCGCCACTTCCGGAGGCGTCTGAGGAATGCCCAGTTCACGAATCGCTTTGCTGCAATCGTAGTGCATCTTGTACTTGGCCATCTTCACCCCTTCGAGCGGAATCCGCGGGGGATGGCCCGTCAGATCGGCGATCCATTGGTTGGCGTAGGCGAGCGGAAGGATGGCCAGGCGGGGCAGCTTGATGGAGGGTGCCTCTACGCCCGTGAGCCGGCTCAGGATCTCGAAGACCTCGCGCAGCATGAGATTCTTGCAGCCGAGGATATAGCGTTCACCCTGGCGGCCCTTTTCCATTGCGAGCAGATGCCCCGCTGCCACGTCGTCGACGTCGACGATGTTCATGCCGGTTTCGATGTAGGCCGGCATGCGGCCCTTCATGAAATCCACGATGACTTGGCCTGTGGGAGTGGGGCGCACGTCACCCGCACCCACCGGGGCGCTTGGGTTCACGATCACGACCGGGAGGCCTTCCTTGGCCAACTTCAACACTTCCTGCTCCGCCAGATACTTGGATCGTTTGTAATGGCCGGCCATTTGGTCCAGCGAGACGGGGGTCTGTTCCGTGCCCAACCCGCCGCCGGGCGGCAGCCCGATCGCGCCGATCGTGCTGCAGTAGACCGTACGCTCGACGCCGACCTCTCGCGCGGCTTCGAGGATGTTTCTGGTACCGGTGACGTTGATGTCGTAAAAGACGGCGGGATCTTTGGCCCAGAGAGCATAGTGGGCGGCGACGTGATAGAGCCGGCGGCAGCCCGTCAGCGCCTGCTTGAGCGACTCCCGGTCACGCAGGTCGCCTTCAACCCGCTCGGCCTTCAACCCGGTCAGGTTCTGCAGGTCCGCGCCCTGCCGAGCCAGGACTCGTACCTCGGCGCCGGAAGCGACCAGCGCCCGGGCCACGGCTCCGCCGACAAACCCGGTTGCTCCGGTCACGAGAACCTTCATGGGGAATGGCATATGGCTAATGGCGTATTGCGTAGGGCACGGACACGATGTGGTCTGCTCCTAGCCATAGGGTATAAGCCATAAGCTCCTAGTTTTTTCTGGAGGTGATGTAGCGCGCGATGTCGCGGAGCGGATCGGCGGCGGCGCCGAACGAATTCAGCCGCCCGATCGCGCGGGTGACGCAATCATCCGCCAATTTGCGTGCGCCCTCGACGCCGTAGAAGGTCGGGTAGGTCTTTTTGCCGCGCTCCGCGTCGGTATTCGGATTTTTCCCCAACTCCTCGCGGGTCCCCGTCACGTTCAGCACGTCATCGGCGATTTGGAACGCGAGCCCGATGTCCTCGGCATAGCCGGTGAGGTCATCGAGTTGCCGATCGGAAGCGCCGGCGGCGATGGCTCCCATGCGGACCGCGGCCCGAATCAACATACCGGTCTTGTGTTTGTGGATGTTCTGGAGCGTGGGCAGGTCGATGTCTTTGTTTTCGGCCTGGATGTCGAAGACCTGACCGCCCACCATGCCCATATTGCCGGAGCCGTAGGCCAATTCCTGAATGATGCGGACTTGCCGGGACGGCTCGCAGCCCTTCATCAGGTCTGGGCGGCTGATCAGGTCGAAGGCCATCGTCAACAGCGCGTCGCCGGCCAGGATCGCCATGGCTTCGCCATAGACCTTGTGGTTGGTCGGCTTCCCCCGGCGAAAGTCGTCGTTGTCCATCGACGGCAGGTCGTCGTGAATCAGAGAATAGGTGTGGATGAATTCCAGCGAGCAGGCGACCGCCATTAAACCGGGCGGGTCGGTTCCGATCGCCTCGGCTGCGGCGATCGTCAGGATGGGCCGGACGCGTTTCCCGCCGGCCATCAAACTGTAGCGCATGCTCTCGTGGAGCGTCGTCGGCGGCGTCGTCGCGGGGGGGCTGACCTGATCCAGAAAACGGTCTACTGCCAGCCGGTTGTGTTCGAGGTAATCCTTGATGTTCATGGGTAGATCGGCTGTCGATGACGAGTGGTGTAGAACCGGCGCGGAGAGTAGCAAATGGGTCAAAGAAGTGTCAATTGAGAGGGGGTCACCGGTCTCCTGTGCTCGCGGAACGCGCGCCCTCAGAAGGACCTCGTTCGACGCGCGCAGTAGGAGACCGGTGACCCCCTCTCTTCCGGGGAGGGCGATGCGAGGGAGCTTGGAGGGAATATCGAGATGTCTCGGAACGCGCACCAAGATCAATCGTACTGGCAAGTTAATGGCGGTGCTCGCTCGATGCGCGCGGTCGAGCTGATCGCGGGTGACGCCCCTCTGCGGGAAGGGCGATGCGAGCGAGCTTGGAGGGAACGTCGAGATAGCGCGGAGCGCGCGCCACGATCAATCGTATCGACACGGTAATGGCGGTGCTCGCTTGGGAGAGGCGTGCGGCTGCAGCGTGCTGGGTGGGCGGGTAAGTAAGAAAGGGGCGTGCGGTAGGAGAACACCAGGGTGTCCCTGCGTCTGACTAAGGAGCCTGAGATCAAACCAAGATCTCTTTGCCGGCCCAGTTGATTTCCCTTTCTGGAACAGGTATCCCTCAGTGGATTCATCCCGGAGGCGCACCATGGGGGAAAGGATTCGCATCGAAGTGCCGAAGCGGCAGATAGGCCAATTCTGCGAAAAATGGCGAGTCCAGGAGCTTTCCCTGTTCGGTTCAGTGCTGCGGGGAGACTTCAGGCCGGACAGTGATGTGGATGTATTGGTCTCCTTCGCGCCGGAAGTTCATTGGGGGTTTCACCATCTGCTGGAAATGAAGGGCGAACTAGAGTCCCTTTTCGGACGACCGGTGGATTTGGTTGAAAAGCGATTGATAGACGAAAGCCCAAACTACATACGCCGAAAACATATCCTGACCCACTTGGAACCCATCTATGTGGCGGGATGATGCATATCTGCTGGATATGCTGATTGCGGCAAAGCAAGTAGTCGAATTCCGCGCCGATCTCACATGGGAACAGTTTCGACAGAGCAGCCTGCATCAACATGCGATTACGAAAGCACTCGAAAATATCGGAGAGGCCGCCGGAAAGATCTCTGAAGAAGCCAGAGCCAAGTTGTCCGCAGTCCCGTGGAAACAGGTGATTGCCATGCGCCATCGAATCGCGCATGACTATTTCCGTCTCGATCTCCTGCGCGTATGGGAGATCGCTGTTCAGGACGTGCCGGCTTTGATCGTGGCGCTCGAACCGCATATTCCGCCTGAACAATCCTGAGCCGCGCCCCTCATAGCATTTCTGCCGGACATTCACGGCCTCCTGGGCCTTTAGGGTAACCGCTAATCATGCCATTCTGAAACGTCCGGCCGAAATCGACCGGACCTTGCCGGAACATGACTCCGCGCTGATAGACGTGTACGAGAAGCTGCTGCCGTTGTGACAGCCGCCTCCCGAGCAACCAGCAAGGCGGATCGGTTTCCAGTCGAAGGGCAAGGTGTGATGGTTTGGGGGGGATGGCCAATCGCAAGAAATCGCCCCCTCATGGCCCCCTAGAGCCGTTGATTCTTGTCATCAGGAATCAGCGCGTGATCCTTGATGCAGACTTAGCTCGGCTCTACGACGTGCCGACGTATCGCTTCAACGAAGCATTCAAGCGTAATCGTCGTCGCTTTCCCGAAGACTTTGCTTTTCAATTGACCGCCAAGGAATTTGCCGATTTGAGGGCACGTATGGTGACCTCACACGTGGAGGGCATGGTTGATTCAACTGATACGGGCAACTCATCGCAAATTGCGATGAGTTCATCCCCAGAGAGCCGCGCGCTGAATTGGTCGCAATTTGCGACCAGTTCCAGCCGTCATCGGGGTGCAACCTATCGGCCATGGGCCTTCACCGAGCATGGCGCCGTGATGGTCGCGAACATCCTCCGCAGCGAGCGGGCGGTCCAGATGAGTGTCTTTGTGGTGCGAGCGTTTGTCCGCCTGCGCGAGCATGTTGCCGCCAATCACGCCATTCTCAAACGCCTGGCCGAAATCGATCGGACGTTGCTCGAACATGATTCGGCGTTGCTGGATCTCTATGAGAAGCTCCAGCCGCTGTTGCAGCCTCCGCCGGACGAACCCAAACGCCGGATCGGGTTTCAATCGAAGGGCATGGCGTGATGATGCTGATAGGCTACGAGGAGTGGGTGCAACAGCCGACCGAGGGCGATTTCTCAGGTATCGTCCAGTTGATCGATACATGAAATTATGATCGGAGCACCGCAGGTTGTAGAGTTTCACGAAGCAGCGTGAGGACCTGAGACAGTATTAAGGAGTGGCACCGATGACGACCCTTGCCCTGGCTATTGAAAAACAGGCTCGGAAGCTTTCGCTGATTGAACGTGAACGGTTGGCTGAGCGACTCATGGCGGGGATGAGCAGCGAACGGTTGACCGCAGTGGATGAAGCGTGGGTCGCAGAGGCGGAACAACGATTTTCCGCCTGGAAGCGAAAGCTCGCTAAGCCGCTTACGGTTGCTAAGTCCTTGTCCGACATCCGTAAGGATCTCCGTCGTTGAGGTTGCTTCTTGATCCGGCAGCGAAAGCCTAGTTGAGTCATGCCGCCAGATTTTATGATGATTGCCGCGAAGGTCTGGGCGAAGAATTTCTCCTTGCCGTTGAAGCGGCATTCGATCAAATCCGCAAATATCCAACTCTTTGGCGCACGCTTCAGGGATGATTCCGCCCTTATCTGGTCGAGCAGTTTCCCTATGGCGTGATCTATGCCGTCGAGGGGCGACCATCTATGTGGCGGCGGTTAAGCATTTGAAGCGAAAACCGGGTTATTGGGCATCCCGAAACAAGCCTTCATGAGTCGGGGGGCTTCTTGTTTTTTCTTCGACCCGTTCGTTATACTCCCGCCCTATGAGTATCAGGAAAGCCGGTGGTGACTGGGCGCCGATGCTGCTCCCGATCGAACCACGCCATTGCAAAGTCTGTCAGCAGGGTCTGTATCGGGACAAGACGCTCTTTCGTGGCGGATGGTCCCGTTGCACGGTGTGCGACGAGTTCGTGCACTACAGTTGCCTGGCCAGCGGAAAAGTGTCCTTTCTGAAGGCGCGTCCGAGAATCTGCAAAGCCTGCCGGGAAGCCCAGGCTCAAGCCTCGCGCACCGTCCATCTCCCGTCCAGCGAACCGGCCGCCATCGGGTCATGACCACCCTGGTCCCTCCGCACCAACGTTCGGCAAGGCCGGCGTGGCACGTCTTTTTTTCGCAAGCGGTCCTCTACGGGCTGGCGCCGCTGTTGTTCCTGTCCAGCGGGTTCTTCACGGCAAACTTCGTGGTCAGCGGGCACTATAGTTGGCCCAGGACCAGCCGAGTGCTCGTGCTGACGGTCACGCTGCTCATCCTGGCATACGAGTTTGTCTACAAGGAGCAGGCGGTTCGCGCGGGCAATCCCGACCGAGCGCTTCAAGCGGTTCTCTATTCCTGCGTCGCGCCCTATGCGGTGGGGGTGCTGCTCATGCTCGGTCTTACCAAATTATAAGTTGGGGGCGAGTCCGGCTCCGGTGATGCGTCGGAGGAACTGACCATGGGGCAGGTCTATCAAAGCGGAGCGTTCATCCAACAATGTTTTGCGGTCCATCCCCTCTGTTTGACGCTCAAGCGCATCGACGAGGCGACGGGCCGGCTCATCTTCACCTGCACCTCCTGCCGCATGGTCCACCACATCGTGGCCGAGGACGTCGCCAGCCGCGTGGCCGCTGTACCGGCCGGTGCAGGCGATACGCACGGCGTCCCGGTCGCGACGCCGCGCGAGGTGTTGTCTGCCTGTGCGGCGGTGCATCCCGTGGCAGTGACCATCCGCGGGATGGATGTCATCCGTGACAGCGTGGGATTGCGCTGCGCGGAATGCCGTCGCATTTTCGAGGTGCGGGCGGCGGCATTCGAATCCCATCAAAAATCGTAGCAGGATGTTGCGGTGTCGTTCGTGACGCGTCGCTCGTCGTGCCGGAGAACCCTCATCCCCTGATATGTCCACGCCTGCCGTCGACCCCCTGCTGACCCCCGAGGAACTGACCCTCATTGCCGATGTCAGGTTCTTCAAGGCCAAGCAGCAGATCACTCACAAAGTGCGCGGGTGGTTGGAGCAGCTCCAACGGGGCTTGGCGGAGGATCTCGGGCACCGCGCGCTTTTGTTGCCGCACGGATTCGACCACAGCAAATTTCAACTCGTGAAGGGCGAGCATCTGGAGGACTGTCCCTACCAGTACCTGGATTTTCCCAAACATTACCTGGGGGACGAGAAGTTCACGTTTCGGACGCTGGTTTGGTGGGGCCATCACGCCGTCGCGGCGCTGATTGTCGAAGGCGGGCAGGTCAAGCAGTACAAGAAGAACTTGGTCGACCGCTTCCACCAGTTGGCGGGACAGGAACTGGAACTCTCGTTGTCTCCGACGTTGTGGGAGTGGAAGCGGGGTGAAGGCTATACCCTGCCCATCACGCATGACCGCAAGGCGCAAATTGCCGCCGTGCTGTCGGGGCGGATGCGATTCAAGCTGCTGCGGTTCCTCCCGCTGGCCGGGCCGGTGATGGCCGAAGGTCGCTTGTCGGACTGGGCCCGGGATTCCTTCCGCCGCCTCCTTCCCCTGATCACTCCATGACCGGCATGTTTCATGCCATGGTCGCCTGCTCGGCGTCTCGTCACGAGCCGTGATGGTACATGGGGACGGCCGACGATTTTGCTCCGGCGGTTTGTCATTGGGAGGGTGAGTTGGGTAGACTAGCGCCCGTTGCCCTCCGTACCCGTCTCACAACGCGACAGGATTCGGTGCGACCGATCTTCATGGGCAACGCGGAACATTCTTCTTCAACGAGCCGACATCATTTTTTCATGGAGGATGGTGTGATTGCACAGGGGATCAGAATCGCAAGACATGTGTGTATGGCGGCGGCCATGGCTCTCGCGCTGGGCTGCGCCGGCAAGGGAGAGATGGTATTGGTGAACGTGCAGCCCCAGCCGGTGGTCGCGCCGGTGCCGGCCGGACAGCCGGAGCCGGTCAAAATCGTGATCGAGCCCTTTGAGGACTTGCGTGCGGACAAGACGAAGATCGGCCAGCGTTCCCATCTCATCGGGGGCGGGGTGACCTTCTTCAACGTCAGCGGCGGCAAGCCGGGCATCACGGTGGCGGAAGCGCTTGCCGAGCGGCTGCGTCAGAAAGGCTGGAACGGCAAGGGCTGGGATGCCAGGGTCGTGCAGTCCGGAGTGGGGGTTTCGGGTGCCGACATCGTGATCACCGGCGAAGTGCGCGACTTCTCCGCCAATGGCAAGGCGCGCTTCATGAACACGAAGATCTGGGCGGAAAGCCGTCTTGTGATCACGGCCAAGAACATCGCCGACGGCAGCACGACGACCCGCAACATTCAAGGCGAGCAGACGCAGACCGTCTTCTGGTTCGACAGCGACGACATTCGGGACCTGCTCTCGGCGACCTTGAAGGACGGTCTCGATCGGTTCCTCACCGACACCAAGATTGAAGACCGCGCCCTGAAGTCCGCCAAGTGACGGGCGGGGCCTCGGGGCCGGCCTCGGATCCAGCGGGAGGCAGCGGTGCGTGAGCGACGGTGGGAAACCCCGGCCCGATTGAAGTTCAGCGACGTGTTGGCGGTGGGTGAGCGCCTCGGTGCGCTGGGGCTCAAACCCACCCATCCGGCGAAAGACGTCATCTGTTATGTGGAGGAATGGGCGGTCGAATCGACCGAGGAGTTCGACCGGCTCGATCCCTGGGCAACGGAGGACGTGACGCTGATCCATGCGCGTGACGCCTGGAAGGGTGATTTCTTCCTGCTCTCCGGCGGGTACCACACGATCTACCAGCGGTACCAGGACGTCGGCACGTACTGCTCCATCAGCCATCCCTGGCGCCTGCGCGGTCCCCTGCATTTCCACCAGCCCACCGCCATGCTGTGGCTGGGCTTCCGCCACACCCACGCGTTCATCCGGATCAGACTCCACACGACAGAGGTCGTCACGCCGGGCGAGACCAGGGAGGACGCGAAGCGCCTCGACTGGATCGATGAACGGCGGGCGGCGTTTCTGGAAGCCATCACGATGCTGGAGTTGCCGGTAGAGACGGCGGTGGACAAGGGCCAGGTGGTGCTGACGCCCGCAGATCCCGCGACACCGTTCTTCTGCTCTTGGCCCGACGCGTTCGGGCCCTGCCAGTTCGAGTACAACACCTCCGATGCGTACGAGTTCTTGGTGCCGGCCAGCAAACTGGCCTCCACGTTCATCCCCCAGGCGGCGCACGTCCGCGCCTACCTGACGGGATTTTCCGAGGAGGCGCTGACGGATTTCGCCGATGTCCCGCCGCGCGCCAGGCAACTCTACCGCTGTTCGGTGCATTGCGTGCTCGACGAGGTGCCGGAGGTGCTCGAGGCTGTCGCGCCGCAGGGGCGACTCTACACGACACTCTGTGAATTCCAGACGCAGGAATTGTTGCCGGAGGGAGAGGATGCGTCGGCCATCGTAGGCATCGTCGGCGTGGCCGGAGGCTTCCAACTCGAAGTACGGTTGAACCGTGCCCCGCTGCCGGAGGACCAAATGGCCGGATGGTTGCAGCGGTTGTTGGGGTATGAGGTTGTCTACGCGCCGCTGCCCCCCTTCATCTAACAGGATGGTGAAAAAGACTCCCGGCAGCGTTCTCGCTTCTCTCTGAACCTCGACGTACATAGAGGCCGTACGCCTCGGTTCCTCGTTTGCTGCGGCCTTGCCGGATAGTCCTTTTGACCATCCTGTCTTGTTGCCGGCGGCTGAAGATCCACACCCCATGGACTCTTGAGACGGGAGACGGAAGACGTGATGCGAAACGCGAGACGGGAAGCGTAAGTGAACGACGACGCGGATTGGTCACCGTCGCCAACTCCACTGATTCGATTCTTCATTGACATTCCTGCCTGACTCCTGAAGTCTTGTCCCCATGGTGTCGATGCAGCGGTTCCAGTCGGTGTTGGGCAAGCCCTACCTCCCGCCGTTGTTCTTTTTCAGCGGGGTCACCTACGACACGGTGACGCTCACCAGGATCGACCGGCTGCTCGATAACCTGCTTTTGCTGCTGTACCTCGCGCTGTTGGGTTTCCTGATCGTCCTGACCGGCCGGTTGGGGACGAGCGAGGCACGGCCGGAGGATCTTCCTCCCGACGCACCCGCCTACTTGCGCTGGCTGTTGCAGGCCAAACCCTACGCGCCGATGGCGATTCAATTCCTGCTGGGCGGCCTCTTCAGCGCCTACGCCATCTTCTATTCCAAAAGCGCCACCTTCGCCGGGACGGCCGTGTTCTTCTGCGTCCTCGTGGCCTTCCTCGTCGCCAACGAATTCCTGCGCAGCCGGCTGTCCAACGTGCAGTTGCTGGTGAGCCTCTATGCGCTGGTGTGTTTCGCGTTCTTCACCTTTTTCCTGCCGGTCATGACCGGATGGATGAATGCGGCGATTTTTCTGGCCGGGGCTGTCCTGACGGTGCTGGTCGTGCTTCGGGTCGTGCAGTTGATCTACTGGAGGAATTCCGCCCGAACGAGGCGCGAAGCGGTGCTGGCTGGTGCGCCGGCACTCGGGCTGATCGGTTTGCTCGTGGGATTCTATTTCCTGAACTGGATTCCACCGGTGCCCCTGTCGTTGAAACACGGGGGGATGTATCACGAGGTGAAGCGCGCGGGAGATCGCTTCGAACTCAGCTTCGAACGATCCTGGTATGAGTTCTGGAAGGTTTCGGACAACGTCGTCCCGACCGACGACCCGGTGTATTGTTTCACGGCGGTCTTTGCGCCTGTGACCCTCAAAACGACGATCTATCACCATTGGTACTACCGACCGGATGGAAGCAAACCCTATATGCATGCGGACCGCATTCCGCTCAAGATTTCCGGGGGACGCGAGGGCGGGTATCGCGCCTACACCTTCAAGCAAGGACTGGATCCGGGGGACTGGCGGGTCGATGTGGAGGCCGAAGACGGGAGGGTGATCGGAAGGGTGGCGGTCACGGTGTTGGAGCAGTCGGCGATCGGGCCGCTCGCCCTGACGACGATCGTGTACTGACCGAGCGGCATGGCTCAGGCGGGAGGCCTATCGGTCCGGCAGTTATCCCAAGCGATCGGGTAAGGACGGGCGTGGATGAAGTCTGGTCGGGGGATGGAGATACTCGAAGAGCGTGAGGGGGAGGGGGCGCCGGCGCAGAAGGGCGATCACCTGTTGTTCAACATGCGTCTCTTTCTCAACCGCAGGGAAGAGGTGCCGCTCAACCAGCGGCAGGCCGAGCAACTACCAAAGGACATGATCCGGGTGGCCGAGAGCGTGACGTTCGTTGACCACCGGATTGTCCTGGGGCGTCGCCAGGCCGTTGCGGGGGTCGAGCAGGCGTTGATGGGAATGAAAGCCGGGGGCTATCGCAAAGTCCGCATCGGCCCGCACCTGGCCTATGGAGACAAGGGACTCCCAGGCCTCATTCCACCCAACGCCCTCTTGGTGGCGGAGGTGTGGCTGAGGGAGATCCAGCGGAGTGGAACGAGGCAAGAGAGCCCAGGAAGAGGCTCAGGATTTCAGGCATAATATGACGATGAAGAGCTTGCCCCCCTGTCCCAATAAGCCCAATTGTGTCTCCACCGCTGCGGAGGAGGAGCGCCACGCGATTGCGCCGTTTCGGTACCGGAAGAGCCGTGCGGAGGCAAAGGAAGCGTTGAAGGCTGCCGTCGCCGGGCTCCCGCGTACAAAGTTGGTGGAAGAAGACGACTCCTATCTTCATTTCGAATTCACCAGCCTCTTGCTTCGATTTGTCGACGACGTGGAGTTCCTGTTCGACGACGAACGCAAGACCATTCATTTCCGCTCGGCTTCCCGAGTCGGATATGGGGATCTCGGCGTGAACCGTCGCCGTATGGAAGAGATCAGGTCGCTGGTGGATGGTAAGCTGTAAGCATTCCTGCTTCGTATTCACCGCTGCCCAGGGAGGCCTTGGTATGATTCGTCGCCGCATCGGCCTGTTGCTCGTCTCGCTGGGCCTGATCGCCGGGCTCCCTGTGTCGCCGACCCTTGCCGACGAGCCGAAACCGTTGCCATGGACATGGCAGATGGGGCCGACTGAAGCCTTGTTGGGTGATCAAGCGACGCTTTCCCTGCCGAACGGCTACCGCTTTCTGGGTCCCGAGGAGACGCAGCGGCTGCTGCGTGAGATGGGCAACTTCCCCTCCGGCGCAGAACTCGGTCTCATTACCTCCGCCACGCCGGGAGAACAATGGTTCATGGTGATCCGCTACCTCGATGCCGGCTACGTGAAGGATGACGACGCAGCGAACTGGAATGCGGATGAGCTGCTGGCCTCGATCAGGGAAGGCACCGAAGAGGACAACAAGCGTCGGGAGGCCCAGGGGCATCCGCCGCTCGTGATTCGCGGATGGGAGGAGCCGCCTCGCTATGACAAGACGGCGAACAAGGTGGTGTGGGCGATTGCAGCGCAGGAACAGGAGCAAGTCGGCGTGAATTACAACACCATGGCGCTTGGGCGGCAGGGATACCTGAGCATGAACATGGTGGGATCGCTGGAGGAATTGCCGAAACTCAAGCCCCATGTCGACACGCTGTTGGCCAGCGTGGCCTTCGTCGAAGGGAAGCGATACAGCGACTTCAACAGTTCGACCGACAAGGTGGCAGCGGTCGGCCTGACTGCGTTGATTGCCGGGGCGGCCGTGAAGTCCGGCCTGTTGGCAAAGCTCTGGGCCTTCATCGTCCCGCTTCTTCTAGCCGGAAAGAAACTGCTCGTCTTTCTGGTGCTGGTGGCGGGCGGGTTGATCCGGAAATACTTCCTGAAGAAGAGACCGGAACAGCCGGAGAGGATGTCGACGTGAAGGCGCTGCTGCTCCTGCTCACTGGGCTCAAGCTGGGCAAGGTCGCGCTCACGGGCGGGACCATGCTCCTGTCGATGGTCGTCTATAGCTTCATCTTCGGCTGGTGGTATGCGGTCGGCTTCGTGTTGTTGATTCTCTTTCACGAACTCGGTCATTACGCCGCGGCCCGCCAGCGGAACCTCGACGTGGGTGCCCCGACTTTCATCCCCTTCGTCGGGGCCTGGATTCAATTGAAGGACCAGCCGATGGATGTGGAAACCGAGGCCTATGTCGGCATTGCCGGTCCCGTGGCAGGGACGATCGCCGCGATGGTGTGCTACTACGGGGCCGAGGCCCTGCACAGCCAATTGTTGCTGGCGCTGGCCTACGCCGGGTTCATGATCAACCTGTTCAATCTGATTCCGTTGTCGCCGCTCGACGGCGGGCGCATCACGGCCATCATCTCACCGAAAGTCTGGTGGGTGGGCGTACCGATCCTCATCGGGCTCTTCATGATGAACCAGAGCCCGATGCTGTTGCTCGTCGCGATCCTGGCGATTCCCCACCTCATGTCGACGGTCCGCGGGGGAAGCGATGGGGCCGAGTTCTCTCGCTACTACGACGTGCCGACTTCCATCCGGTTCAGCTACGCGCTCTATTACCTTGGACTGGCGGCTTTTCTCGGCGTCATGAGCTATGAGACGCATTTGATGCTCCCGGGGACGAAGTAGCGGGATGATGAAACGGTCACCTTCTCACCCGCCCACCCTTCGCGCCAAGTCGCGCTTTGCACCAAGCCGGGTTCTCGTCTCGAAATCGTCCTCAACGTAGCCAGACGGAGACAGAGCTGTCTTGGCAGCTCGGGGAAGGCGGGTGAGAATCCGTACGCCTCCGGTGCTTTCGTCGGCTGCGGCCTTGCCGGACGGCCGTTTTGATCATTCCGCAAATTTCCACAGAAGATCTCAAGTTTCAACGCGAGTCCGATTCTTTTGCCCGGGCGGGGGTGCTTGGAGGCAGCTTGATTGTCCAGTCGGCTGACTGCTGCGACCATCCGACCCAGGTGCCGTCGTCCAGTTGGAATTCCGCGAGCCCGTCACCGTCCACGTCATCCTCGATCAACTCCAGAAAGTAACTCGATGAGCCGTGGCCCCTATGGCCTGAACCCCTCAGCCATTGGAACTTAGGCCGTCCGTCGATCGGGAGCGTGCCGCGCTCGATCCATCTTCCCTGCTCAAGTGATCGCAGGGTCAGTCGTGGAGTCGGGAGCCGTCGAAGGTCGAAGGGGTGGCTGTCAGGCGGTAGGCGTTCGGTCACATATACGGCCTCGCCCGTGGGAAGCAGCCGGTTGGACCGGCCCCAGAGGTAACGGGCGGGATCTATGGTGACGACCCCCCCATCCTCTTCCCGTAGGACCTGAACGGACCAGGTTCCATGGGAATGCAGGTTTTGGTTGAAACAGCCGTACCAGGCCGCCTGCTTGTCCTTCGTCCAGGTCGGCGGGAGATAGAGTTGGTGCTGCTCCCACAGGCAGCGGGCCACGGGGCTGTCCTGCTCGAAACGATTCACGAGGATGATCGGCTCTGCGCCCATGAGACTTCTGGCGTCGCCGGGATAGTGGAGACAGCCGTTCAGATAGTCAGCCGCTCGCGCGACCAAGGGATTGAATGGGTCCGTCGGCTCCGAAGAGGCGTCGCCGAAGGTGCTCGAGGCAAACCCATAATAGTGTGACCATTTGAGCCGACGTTCGCCGGGCCGGCCAGGCGGGGTTTCGAGGAGGCCGATGTAACGGGTCACGTTGCAGTTCATATCTTGAAAGGAGCCGACGGGGACGCCGCCGACCATCAGTGTGCGGGGAGCGCCGTCGGGGCTGGTGCCGGACACATGGGCGCCGTAGTTCCGTCCTGCGTGAAACCAAGTGGGGGCAGCCGGTTCCGTGGCGGCGGCGATGTCGTATTCCGTGATGGCGAGAGGAAGGCCGGTTCTCGTCGAGATACTGTATTGCAATCGGTGATAGATCAGGTGGATGTCTTCCCAGCCGTCACCGTCGAGGTCTTGCAGGTATCCGCCGTATTCGCGGAAGAACTCCGGGGCCGGCTTCGCCTCGATCCGAACGAACCCCTCGCCGCACCGGCTGTCGGACGGCAGCATGGGCTGGAAGAGACAGATGTGCCCCCAGATCGGCCTCTCGGCGGTCGGAAGACCATCGCCGTAACCGGGGGCGAGGAATGGGTAGCGATGCCCGTCTGCATCATGGGGCCAGTTCCAATAGGCCTGGTTCTGCCCATCCGGTGCGGTGGTTTGGGCGATGATCTTCCGATTCCGGACATCCAGGATGCTGAGGACCGGACGCTCGGTCTGCCCTCCCCTTCGACAATTGACGACCGCGATCTCGTGCAACGCGTCGCCTGCATGGTCGCCGATGTCGGCGATGTGGTCGGCCAGGATTGGGGCCGGACAGGGCGCGGATGGTCCCGGCAAGGGGATTTCGTATCGCCCCGTAATGAGGGACGAGAGCTCGAGGCAGTCCGTCCCGGTAGTCGCTTTGCAGTGGCCGACTCGGAGGGCTGTCTCGACCGTTCCGTCTCCATCCAGGTCGAAGGTCGGAGTTGTCGAGAGTGGCAGGGTCTGTGGAGTGGCGAGGCATCCCAGCAGCAACGGCGGCAGCGCTGCGAGGGGGATCAATCGGCGAATGGAACGGAGATCCATCCTGCTAGTATGGGGCAAAGAGGCTGGGCGGCCAATCTTCCCGTCGCAACCTGACATATGGGCGTTCCGCATGGATGGTCTGCCTGGCAGTGGGGATGAGCAGATGGTAGGGTAACAAGAAGGCTGTCTCACGCATGCGGTGGACGTAGGAGCACGGAATGGATCGCTATACCGCCGAGGTTGCGCGGATCGACAATCTCACGCAGGATGTGCGGGCGATCGAGCTGCGGCTGATCGAGCCTGCGACGATCACCTTCAAGGCCGGACAGTTCGTGTCGTTCGAGGTTCCGAAGCCGGGGCTCCCTCGCCCGGTGACTCGGCCCTATTCGATTGCCTCCCCGCCGGGTCGAACCGACCGGATCCTCCTGCTCTTGAATCTGGTGCCGGGGGGGCCTGGGTCGACCTATCTGTTCGGATTGCGCGCAGGCGACCGCACGCAGTTCACGGGGCCGGCCGGTGCCTTCTATCTGCGAGACGATCCGACGAAGGATCTGCTGTTCGTTGCGACCGGGACAGGCATCGCCCCACTGCGGAGCATGATCCTGGCGCAACTGGAACGGGCCTCTTCCCAGACCGTGACGCTCTATTGGGGGTTGCGCAGCCGGCGGGACCTGTACTGGCAGGAGGAGTTTCGGTTGCTGGCGGAGCGGCACTCGAATTTCAGCCTGGTGACGACGCTCTCCAGGCCTGAGCCCGATTGGACCGGCACGACCGGTTATGTGACGGCCCTGGTAGAACGCCGAATTTTGGTGGTCAACAACCTGGCGGCCTACTTATGCGGAGGCAGCGCGATGATCCGCGACGTGACGAAGACGCTCACCCAGAAGGGGCTCTGTCCCATCTACCGGGAGAAGTACTACGACGAGTGACGGGTCGCTGAAAAAGCCCGCCAGCATCGTTCTCGCGTAGTTCAGAGGCTCAACGCACTGCTCACAGTATGTTGAGCCTTCCGGACAGTGCCGGCTTACCGTCTCGCCGGCGTCCACGAACGTGAGGAAGACACTGGGCGCTCACCGGCTCGCGCCCGTCCGCAGACTTGACGCTCCTTACTCGTCGCGTCGAGGACCTCATTATCCTTCGCGCCGTGGACCTCGCTGCGGCCTTGCCGGCAGACTTTTTGAGCGACCCGAAGGCTCACGCCCACGACGAATGACGGCTGATGTGAGACCTACTTATCGCCGCGCTTGGTCGTATGTTGAAACACGCACTTGGGGCAGGTGTAATGGATGAACTGGCCGCCCGCCACGAGCCGTTTGGTCATGGCCACTTTGCACCAGGTGCAGAGCCGATCGGGCAGAGAGGCGGGTGAAACGGGACTGTTGGCGAGCGGAGATGATGGATCTGACATGGGCGGCATTCTCGCTAAGGGTTTGCAGTTTTGTCAATGCGCGTCGAACGAAGATTTTTGGGAGATAAACATTTACAGGTTCTCAGACGTTGAGTATATTGCAACATATGCCGTTCACTTCCATTCACCCCCAACAGAAAGGCAGTGTCTTATATGCAGAACGCCGAAGGTGCGACCTCCGACGACATCTCATCAACTTCAGCCAGGCTTGCTGATTCACCCGTCAGCCCCGACTCCGTCGGGCCCGGCAAAGCCTGGGGAATCTGTACTTCCGTCGACCTCCACGATTGTGCTCCCGACCGCATCCGCGATGCCAAGCAAATTGAGGCGTATGTCGTTCAGCTCTGCGAGCTGATCCAGATGAAACGCTATGGTGCCTGCCAGATCGTCCATTTCGGCGAGGGACGCGTGGCGGGCTACAGCATGGTCCAGTTGATCGAGACCTCGTTGATCAGCGGGCATTTTGCCAACGACACCAACAGCGCCTATCTCGATATCTTCAGTTGCAAAGGCTACGATCCGGCCGTCGTCGAGGAATTCTCGAAGGCGTTTTTCGGCGCCCGCCGCTCCAGTCACCGGGCTATGTTGCGGTACTAACAACCGGCGGCCGGTTTCGACCGGCGAGGATTGACCTGCAGAGCCAGTGATGGGCGAGACGTCACCGAAAACCGTGCGCGAGTTCTTTGCGACGCTTCCGGCCAAGCTGGATCCCGAGGCCGCCGAGGGACTGGATGCTGTGTACCAGTTCGACTTGAGCGGCAACGACGGAGGCCAGTACCAACTGCAGATCCGGGAAGGGGCCTGCCGTATTACGGAGGGCACCCACCCGGATCCTCAGGTGACGCTCTCCATGTCGGGTGAAGATTGCCTGCGCGTGCTGAACGGCCAACTCAGCGGCCCGGCTGTCGCCATGTCGGGCCGGTTGCGCATCGCCGGCGATGTGGGGCTGGCGTTGCAGTTGGCGTCGCTCTTCCCTTCTCTCCGCCCGTAACTGCTCGCCCCCCTGGGTCCTGTCCTTCTCAAAATAGAGCGGCCTTAGGGTTAGTCTCGTAAGACGTCAGACGGAACGGTTAACGAGAATGATTGGCTACGCCTCTTGCGTGGCCAGGTCTGTCCCCAGCCGCTCGTCGCCCAGCTGATCTGCACGTCGGGGGAAGCGTTCCTCCAGCATCACGTACACGGTCGGCACCAGGAACAGGGTCAGGATCGTGGAGACAGTCAGACCGCCGACGACGGCACGGGCGAGCGGCGCATTGGTTTCTCCCCCAGTGCCGAAGCCCAAGGCCATCGGAATCAGCCCGACCACCGTGGCCAACGACGTCATCAAAATGGGACGTAGTCTGGTACGGGAAGCGGTGAGGACCGACTCTTTCAATTCGAGGCCGCGCCGGCGCAACACGTTCGTGTAGTCCACCAGCAGGACACCGTTCGAGACCACGATACCGAGCATCATGATGATACCCATGAGGGAGGCGGTGGAGAGCGTCGTCTCGGTGACGAAGAGCATGACGATGACGCCGGGAATACCCATGGGCACGGAGAACATGATGATGAAGGGGTCGACCAGCGATTTGAACTGAGCCGCCATGACCATGTAGACCAGGATCAGGGCCAGGATGCTGGCGAAGATGAGGCCCTCGAAGGTCTCGCGCTGTTGCTGGATTTGCCCGGCCATGCGGACGGTAAAGCCGGGCGGCAGCTGCATATCGGCGAACGCGGATTCCAATTCCGAGGCGATGGCCCCGAGATCGCGGCCGACGGGGTTGGCCGTGATGTGTACGACCCGCTGGAAGTATTTGCGTTCGATCTTCACCGGCCCGGCATTGAGTTTCAACGAGGCGACGTTCTTCAGGAGCACGGGATCTCCCGACTTCGTGGTCAACAGGATGTTCTCGAGATCGGTGAGGCTCTTGCGGTGGTCCTCGGCGAGCCAGGCGCTGATATAGTACTCGTTGCCGGTTTGGGGATCGGTGTAGATGATCGGATCGGTCTGGCCGTTGCCGTTCAGGGAAAACAGCACGGCGTTGGCGATGTCGGTTTCGCTGATGCCCAGGAGGGCGGCCTTCTCCCGATCGACCACGACGTTGACCTCAGGGTAATTCTCCTCGCGGCTGACCTCGATGTCGGCCATGCCGGGAATCTTGTGCATGGCTTCTTGTACTTGGTGGACTACCTCGCGGGCCTTCTCCAACTCATAGCCGTAAATCTCCACGTCGATGGCCTTCTGCGACCCGAAACTGGTGACGCGCTTCACCAGTCCTCCCGGATCGAAGAACATGGCCACGCCGGGAAAGAGCTTGACGATCTTGGGCCGCACGTCGTTCATCACCTGAACCTGGTTCCGCGTTCGCTTGTCCGGAGGCACGAGATAGACGGAGATGACCGAGGTGTGGGGGCCGGTGTTCGGGTTGAACAACGACGAGCGGCCCTGCGCCAGCACGCCCGTGCTGGAGACGATCGTTTCCAACTCGTCCTCGCCGATGTTTTCCCGCAGGACTCGTTCGACTTCCGCGACCTGTTGTTCGGTCTTTTCCACGCGTTGGCCGACCGGCGCCCGCAGGACGATCCGGAACTGGCTTTCATCCGAGACGGGCAGGAACTCGGTGCCGATGAACGGGAGCAGCATGAGGGAACCCAAAAAAATCGCCATGACGGCGACGAGGAGCGTTCGCCGGTGCCCGAGCACCCGATGGAGGCTGCGTTCGTAACCCTCGTCCAAGGCGTCATACCGGCGGCGGCTCCATTCCATTACGCGAACGAACCAGGCCGGCAAGTTGCGGTGGGCTTCCTGTTCGGGTTTCAGGAACCGGTAGCACAGCACCGGTGTGACGGTACGGGACACGAAGAACGAAGTGAACAGAGCAATGGCGATGGTCAGCGTGAGCGGAATCAGCAACAGCCGGGCGATCCCGACCACGAAGAACATCGGGAGGAAGACCACGACGGTGGTCACGGTCGAGGCGAAGATCGGCATCGCGACTTCACGGGCCGCTTGGGTAATTGCCTCCCACCGGTTCCGGTCGTTGTTGAGGTGGCGTTGGATGTTCTCCAGTTCGACGATCGAGTCGTCGACCAGCCGTCCGATCCCCAACGCCAGGCCGCCCATCGTGAAGACATTCAGGCTTTGATTGGTGAAGAACATCACGATAAACGTCACCAGGATGGACAGGGGGATGGCGACGGAGATGATCAGGGTGCTGGTCACGTTTCGGAGGAACAGAAGAATCACGGCGGCCGCCAACAGGGAGCCGTGCAGCGCCTGCTCGATCAGGTTCCGGATGGCTTGTCTGATGTAGACCGACTGATCGAACGAGATGCCGAGCTGTACGCCGGCTGGGATGCCGATCATCTTCGGCAGGGCTCGCCTGAGGGCGTCCACCACTTCGACCGTGTTGGCGGTCGGTTGCTTGTTCACCCGGAGATAGACGGAACGCTTGCCGTCGGTGCGGACGATGTTGGTCTGGATGTCCGAGGAGTCGGACAGGGTGCCGAGGTCTCGGATTCGTACGGGGTTGCCGCGCGCGTCGATCTTGACCACCACGTCGGCGATCGGTTCGACCGTCTTGAACTGCGTGTTCGTGAAGACGTTGTAATCGAGGTTGCCGGCCTTGATATCCCCCGAGGGCAGAATCAGGTTGGCGGCCTTCACCGACTTGACGACGTCGAGGATGGAGAGCCCGCGGGCCTGCAGGAGCGCCGGGTCCAGGCTGATGTTGATTTGCCGGACCTTGCCTCCCTCCACGGTCGCGGCCGCGACGTTCGCGATCTGCTCGATTTGCGGGGCGATCGTGTTGTAAGCGAGGTCGTACAGCGCTCGCTCGTCCAGGTCGTTCGCCGTGACGGTCACGAAGGAGACCGGGATGTTGGAGACGTCGAACTTGACGATGAAGGGCTGGAGGCTGCCCGGGGGCAGGTTGGCTTGGATTTGCGTGATGCGCTGCATCACCTCCATCTGCCCGACGTTGATGTCCGCGCCCCAATTGAACCAGACCTGAACGGCGCCGATCCCTTGCTTGGAGAAGGATTCGACGTGCTCGACGTTGGACGCTGAACTGACGGCCTTCTCAATCGGGTAGACGACGCTCTGTTCGATGTCGAGCGGCGGGGCCCCCTTGTAAATGACACCGACGAACGCGACCGGAACTTGGATGTTCGGGAACAGGTCGACCGGGAGACGTTCCAAGGAGGTGACGCCCAGTACCACCATGGCGAGGGAGAGCATCAGGATGCCGATGCGATTCCGGAGCGCGAGAAGCGTCAGCCACATGATAGAGACGTGAGAGGTGAAGCGTTAGACGGTAACCGAAGGGCGTACACGATCAATGCAGGAGGTTTCTTCATCGATCACCTGCTACGATTCACGTTTCATGTCGCCCAATGGTTTGACCTGAACCGGCGTTCCTTCGCTGACCAGGTCTTTGCCCGCCACGATGAGTTGTTCGTCACCCGTGAGCCCCTTCAACACTTCAACCCTATTGTCCACTCTGCCGCCGAGTTCGACGGGCACCTGGTGGGCCTTGCCGTCCCTGATCACGTAGACGTACTGGTACTCCTCGAGCCGACTGACCGCGTCTAGCGGGATTTGCACAGCCTGCGGATGTTTGTCGACCAGCAATTCGACGCGCGCGAACATGCCGCCCTTCAATCGGTGGTCCTTGTTCGGCAGGTCCACCTCGACCGTCATCGTACGGGTAGCACGGTTCAAAGCCTGCACGATGCGCGTCACGGTGCCTTCAAAGGTTTCATTGGGATACGCCTCCGCCCGCACGTCCGCCCGTTGGCCCAGCTTCACCAGGGGGACGTCCTTTTCGACGACTTCGATGAGCGTCCGCACTGTGTCGACGTCATGGAGGCTCAGGATGCCGCGCGACATCGTCGACGTGCTGGCCGTCGTACCGCTCACGTAGGAGCCGGGATCGAGATTGCGCTCGGCGATATAGCCGGCGAAGGGAGCCCGAATATAGGAGTAGGCCAGGTTGGTCTCCGCCTGGGCGAGCGCAACTTCCATCTGTTTGACCTGCGCACGGAGCGAATCCATCAAGGCGATCGCCGCATCCGAATTCACCTGCGCGTTATCCAGGTCCTGCTGGGACACGAACTGGTCCCTGATGAGAGCCTGCATCCGGTCAAGGGTCAATTTGGCGTTCCGCACCGCGGCATCCTGCTGGACCACCTTGGCTTTGGCCGAGACCAGATTGGCTTTCGCCTGATTGACCGCATGGACGAAGTCGGTGTGATCGATCTCGATCAGCAACTGATGGGCCTTCACCAAGTCGCCCTTGTCCACGTACATCTTGGCGATGTAGCCGTCGACGCGCGAAAAAATGTTCACCAACTGATTCGGAATAAGGTCAGCCGTGTAGGTCAGCCGTACGTCCAGGTCCTGTTTGATGGGTGTCATGGTTCCCACCGTGATCACGCGACCCTTGCGACCGTCGGTTTTTGCGCCGCTGCTGAGACGGAACACGACGAGCGCCGTGACGGCGAAAAACAGGATGACCCCGAGGGTGACGATGGGATGGCGGCTGATGGGATTACCGGACACGGCGCGCCCCCCGCCTGGTTCCGTTGGTGGTGTCCCGCAGCCCGTTCAGGAACAGTTCGACATAGGCGGAGACGGTGTCTTCGTGCGAACGATCCAGCGGCACTTCGAAAATCTCATGCAGCAACCGGTGGTGGACGACCATGCCGATGAAGGCGCGAGCGGCCAGAAGGGGATCCAGCTTCCGGAACGCTCCTTCTTCGATGCGCGTGCGGATGTAACCGGCCAGGTAGTCATAGAACACACGGTGCTGCTTCCCGAAGAACATGTCGGCAAGTTCGTGCCCCTCGAGGGCGCTGAACAACAAGAGCCGCAACATGGTGGGGTCGGCGCCGGGGCGGATGCGGTAACTGGCGATCAGCGTAAAGACGCGCCGGTCGTCGCGCGTGCGGGCGACTTCCTCGACCGCCTCCACCAACCGGCTGATCGGGGCCTTCTCGGCCAAAATCGCGGTGTAGAGCGCGCGCTTGGTTGGGAAGTACTTGAAGACCAGTGCCTCGCTGACGCCGGCCGCCTTGGCGATTTCTTTCGTCGTGGTGCCTTTGAAGCCCTTGGCCGCAAAGAGCGACGCCGCCGCGGAGATGAGGCTGGCCTGGCGATCGTGACTCGATGGGCGTGTGAAGGCGGCGGTCGCGCTGCTTCGCATGACGTCTCGGAGCTTGAGTGGTGAGTGAGTGATCACTCACCAGCAGGCTATCACGCGGGGGAAAGGGAAGACAAGGAGAAGGCCGATTCCAACGAGGGGCCGGGCGCTCAAGAGGGGTGTCGGGAGTGCGGTGTCTGGAGAGGCAGGGGGGCGACCGGTTGGAACCAGGCCGCCCCGTCCTTGGCCGGTTAGCGGAGCAGCTGGCTTTCCAGGTAAGCGTGGAGTCGAACTCGCTCTTCCTCGGCGATCAACCGGTGTTGGGCTCCGAATCTCATCCCTTCCGCCCACGCCACACGCATTTCGGCGATGAAGAGCGGTTCCTCCGCGTGAGGCAGGTACAGAAAGACGGTCAGATCCATACCCGGTTTGACCTGCTGGTTCCCACGAATGCCGCAACCGCCTTCCGACAGGTCGACCACGCGTCCGTCGCCGAAGATGAGGTCCCCGTTGATGAGTCCCGAGTACATGAGTCGCAAGTCAACCGGATGTCGCGGGGAGCGGCGGCGGTTCTCCGGCGAGGCGAGGGCGTTCCCCTCGGCACAGCTCTGGGCAACCCTGGATGCTTTCATGTGGACGTCCTTTCGTCGCTGAAGGAGGAACTGCGTACCGGCCCGACCGACATGAGGAAGCCTAGCGAACGCCTGCTCTTTCGACATTATTCCGTGGCGGGGGGGACGGCCCCTCCCAAAGTAGGTGACAGGGTGAAGGCCTGCTGTCCCCATCAGAACAGAAGGGGCGCGTTTCGGTTGCCGGATGAAGAGGCAGCTCCTCGTGCCGACAATCGGTGATTTCTTGACCCGACCCCCGTTCCATCATAGGAAGGGTAATGAGGGGCCCCGTCAGGAGAGGCCGGCGTCCGGGGAATCCACGAGCGACACGGAGGAGAGGGGCAGGAGACACACATGCGCAAGCGGGTGTGGCAACTCGCGGGCCTGGTCTTACTGAGCTTGGCGGCGGTCGCTTTCGGGTGCGGAAAGGAGCCGGCCGGCTCGCAATTCGCCTATGTCGCCAACGCCGCCGATGGAACCATTTCGATCCTCAAGGTCAACCGGAATACCGGCGCCCTGACGTTTCTTGCGGCGATCCAGACCGGGAAGGTTCCTTCCTCGGCGACCGTCGATCCGGCCGGACGGTACCTGTTCGTGCCGAATGCCAAATCCAACGACGTTTCGGTCTTTGCGATCCATCCTAAGACCGGTCTCCTGACACTGCTTCAATCGGTGACGATGAAGTCGGGATGGGGACCGCTGGCCGTGTTGGTGCATCCCTCGAACCAATATGCCTATGCCCTGCAAGGGATGTCTGGCGGCGTCGCGGGGTTTCCGCTGGAGGCTGTGGCGGGGATTCGGGACGAAATGCCCGGTTCCCCCTTTCGCGCGCCGGCCATGCGGTTCGCCGACCATGCGCTGTTCGACAGTACCGGCCGGTTTGCCTACCTCAGCAGTCGATCGGACCATATGCTTGCCGCGTTCGCCGTTTCCCCCCTGTCCGGCGCATGGACCGCCGTCGACTCGCCGGCCCCCCCGGTCGGACCCTTTCCCGGAACCCTGACCATGGAGGCGAGCGGGCGATTTGTCTATGTGTCGGCTCAAAACGGCCTCTGGATCTATCGCGCTGATCGGGAAACCGGTCTGCTGCGGGTCGTGGAGGGCTCACCATTCTCGGTGTCCGGCGGGCCGGACCTGGCACATCCTTCCGGGAAGTATCTCTTCGGAGGCACCGGGGCTGGGGTGGTATTCAGCTATCGGATCGATGAGAACGATGGAACGCTCCAGTTGCTGGGCGGCCCTTCGACCGTCAACCGCCCGATTTCGTCCCTGGCCATTGCGTCTTCAGGCAGATTTCTATATGCCACCAACTACGAGTCGGATCGCGTGTATGGTTTTCACGTGACCGAATCCGGTGGCCTCGATCCGGTAAAGGGGGCGCCCTTTTCCGTGATCAACGGGGCGAGGTCCGCCGCTGCGATGCCCAAGAGCGGGGAGTATTCATTCGAGCCCAATGACGCAACTTGGATCGCGCTGACGCCCGAGTATCCATAGGCCACCTCGCTTGCAGGCAGAGTCGTTGGGAAATCGGCTGACGGCGGCTCCGGCGCCTGCCACTTCGCGATACCAAGGCGATTGGTCAGAACACGGTGGCGGAATTGCCTTCGGCGAGTTTGGAGCGGAGGGTCTGGCTCTCAAAGAAGATGATACCCTGATCCGTTCTCGTGTCGTAACGCAAGGTGATTTCGCTGTTCCAGCCTTGCCATGAGAGAAATTTCACCACTCCGCCGGCAATCTGCCCCGGTGTGCGATCGAGCGGACCGTATTGGCTCTGCAAATACTCCAAAATCTGGTCGTGCACCTCTTTCCCGCGATACCGCACGGTCACACGGGCAAACTGGCCTTCGATCGTCATGAACCGCATGGACTCGACTTTCGCCGGCCCGAGAGTCGGCGCGCCGGATTTGATCTCGAAATTCCGGAGCCGGCCGGCATCTTCGACTTTCACGAAGTTGTCGGAATCCGCGATCGTCGCGCCCCACGTGATGCCTTCAAACCCGTTCGGGTCGTTGACCATGGGCACGGCACTCGCGTGCGGTGGCTGGAGCCACGGGAGGATGCCCAGCATACAGAGGACGAGCCAGGTCGTCGAACCAGGTCGCCTGCGTGGCCGCTTATTCGGCTGAATCCGTGATGTAGTCATGGAAGCGCGGCGAGAGCGTGCGGCTCTCGATGAAGACAAACCCCCGATCCCGGTTCGCCTCGTAGGTCAGGTTGATTTCCGTTTCCGGTCCCCGCCAATTATATTGCTGATTCAAGCCTCGCGTCATCTGCCCGGGAATCCGCTCCACCGCGCCGTACGAACGCTCCAAGAATGTCATGACCTGTTTGTGGGTGTTCTGGCCGCTATAACGGATGGTGACGCGCGCGAACTGGTCGTCGACCGTCGAAAGCAGCACACCGTCCACGGGGATGTTCCCATAGGTGGAGGGGCCGCCCTGAAACTCATAGTCGGTGATATGGGTGCCCGTGCGGAGCACCGTGAGTGCGGGCACGCCGTCGAGTTTAGTGCCCCACGGGAAATTGCGAAAGCCTTTCGGGTCGTCGGTCATCGTGACCGCGAGCGCCGAGGTCAACGGACCGAGGACGCAAAAGAAAAACAGAAGGAACAGCCGCAGCGGCACTCGTGTGCCTCTTATGAATCGTGCGGTGTGCATCGAGATTCGACCGTGTCTGCCGGCACGCTACCATGGGCGCGGAAGCGACGGCAACTTTCCCTCTCGATTCTTGAGAATGACGTCGGCCCTTGGCTATAATGCGCCCTCTTGCATGCGCGCGGTTTGAGTGAGGGAGCGGAACGCTACACCATGATTGAAAGCGATGTCTTTGTCGATGCCCTCCAGCACATGGGGGTGAACTTCTACACTGGGGTGCCCGATTCGATTTTGGGCGGCATCATCGAAGAGCTGATGACCCGAAAGCTCTACACGCCTGCGGTGCGCGAAGACGAGGCCGTGGCCATGGCGGCGGGCGCCTTTATGGGCGGTATGATCCCGGCCGTGCTGATGCAAAACTCCGGTCTGGGCACGTCGCTCAACGCCTTGATTTCGCTCAATGTGATTTATCAGCAGCCCTGCATCCTGATCGTGTCCTGGCGCGGATTCCAAGGAAAGGATGCGCCCGAGCATTTGGTCATGGGCGAAACCATGCCGCAGTTGCTGGATACGATGAAGATTCCGCATCGGACGCTTACGGAGCAGACAATGGTGGACGATCTGAAATGGGTGAGTCAGACTTTCATGAAGCAGCGGATTCCGGTCGCCCTGATCATTAAGAAGGGCGTGGTCAAGGCGTTGCATCCGTGAAGGGTTCCGCATCAAGCGGAGACCGGATCCCATGAGATACGAGACACCAACGACGAGGTACGTGTTGTGAGGCCTGAACAAGGGACGATGCAAAGTCGGGCGCAGGCGATGGCGGCGCTGCTGGAACTGTTGACCGATCAGCCGGTGATTGTCTGCAACGGGTTTCCATCGCGCGAGGCGCAGAAGATCGCCGACCGTCCCACACATTTCTATATGATCGGCTCCATGGGGAACGCCCCGGCCATCGGCCTCGGCGTCGCGCTGGCCAAGCCTAAGAAGCAAGTCGTGGTGTTCGACGGGGACGGCAACGTGCTGATGGGCATGGGGACGTTGGCGACCGTAGCCGCCTTGAAGCCCAAGAACTTCATCCATGTGGTCTTCGACAATGAAGTCTACGGGACGACGGGCAATCAGCCGACCATTTCCAACGTCGTCCCGCTTGAAAAGGTGGCCAAGGCCGCCGGATACCTCAATGTGGAGCGGGTGAAGGACCGAGAAGACTTGGTCTACGAGTTCAACGATATGCTCAAGAAAGACGGCCCCAGCATGTTGCTGGTCAAGGTCAACGAGTTCGTCGAAGACGCCGGCCGGATCGTCCTCGATCCGCCAGATATTACCAAACGGTTCATGAAAGCCATCGAATAGCGGCGTCGTTCGTGAAGCGCCGCTCGTTCCTCTCCCGGCTCATATTATTCGCATCACGAAGAACGGAGCGCACAGGTGATATTGCTCAATCCCGGTCCGGTGAATGTCTCCGAGCGTGTCCGCCAGGCCCTCCTGCGCCCGGACATTTGCCATCGTGAATTGGAATTCTACGAACTGCTGCATCGCGTCCAAGGCAAGTTGCTGAAGGCCTTCGTGCCCGGAGCCGAGTCCGAGTACGTGGCGGTATTGTTGACCGGATCCGGCACGGCCGCCGTTGAGTCCGCCATTATGTCCTGCCTCCCCACCGGCAAGCGCATGCTCGTGATCAACAACGGGGTCTATGGCGAGCGCATCTCGAACATGATCGGCTTGCATCGCCTGGGCGTCTCGGAATTCAAGCTGGATTGGCATGTGAAGCCTGATCCCGAGCGGCTCCGATTAGCCCTGCGCCAGCACCCTGAAATCCACGCGGTGGCCATGGTGCACCACGAGACCACGACCGGTTTGATCAATCCCATCAAGGAGATTGCCGACGTGGTCGACAGCCAGAATCGGGTGTTCGTGGTCGATTCGGTGAGCGGCTTGGGCGGCGAAAAGATCGACATCCCCGGCTCCCACATTTATATGGTGGCGGGCACCGCGGGAAAGTGTATTCAAGGATTCCCCGGAGTTTCCTTTGTGCTCCTCCGCAAGGGCTTCCTCGATCGCATGCGGGGCTACCCCAAGCGTTCATGGTACCTGCATCTGACGCATTATGTGGACGATCAAGGAAACGGGACGATTCCCTTCACCCCTGCGGTGCAGGTCTACTATGCCTTTGAAGAGGCGCTCGACGAGTTGCTGGAAGAGGGCGTCGCGCAGCGCATTGCCCGCTACAAGAAGGCGTCGACGCGCATTCGGGAAAGGATGGCGCAGCTTGGCGTCAAGGCGCTGTTGCCGGCGGAGTCCCAGTCCAACACGATTACGGCGTTTCATCTGCCGGCCGGTCTGAGCTATGCAACCTTGCACGACCGTCTGAAAGAACGCGGGTTCGTCATTTATGCCGGACAGGGTCAACTGGAGACGAAGATCTTCCGTATCGCCAATATGGGGGCTCTGTCCCTCCAGCAGATCGACGATTTTCTCTCCGCGTTCGAACAGGTGCTGGAGAGTTCGACCGTCCACTCATGAAAGCCGTCATTCTGGCCGCCGGAGTCGGGAAACGGCTCTGGCCCATTACGCAGCATAAGCCGAAGTGCTTGATCGAGATCGGCGGAAAAACGCTGATTGCCCGATATCTTGAGTCGTTGGCCGCCCTTTGCGTGAAGCAGGCGACCATCGTCGTCGGCTACAAACAGGAGATGATCCGTGCCGCGGTGGGGGCCGGTCTTTATGGCGTGGACGTCACCTACCTGGTGAACGATCAATTTCATCGCGGCAGCATCTCGTCGCTTTGGCTGGCCAGGCCGGCCTTGGACGACGACGTGGTCGTCATGGATGCCGACGTGCTCTTCCATCGGGAAATCCTTCGTCGTCTCGTGGAGTCCGCCCATGGGAATTGTCTGCTCATGGACGAGACGGTGAAGCAGGAGGGTGAGGAATGCATGGTGGTGGTCGAAGGTGGCCGTGTGATCGCGCTGAGCAAGAAGATGCCCGAGCGCTACGACTTGGCGGGAGAGGGCGTGGGTTTCCTCAGAGTCCGGCGGTCTGATGTCCCGCACGTGGTCGCCTCGCTCAAGGGCTATATCGATCGCGATCGATGGGATATGGAATATGAAGACGGTCTGCTGCAATACTTCAAAGACGTGAAGGTCGGGCACGAAAAGATCGGTGGGTTACCCTGGACCGAGATCGATTTTCCTGAAGACGTGACGAAGGCCGAACGGGACGTGTTGCCGAGGCTATGAGCGTCCGGTCGGTGACGCGTATCCCGTGAGGCTCCCGCGAGATACGAACGACGAGCCAGCGAGCGGCGAATTCGAGATGAGCGAAAGCACGGTACAGCAGGGCGCGGAGTTGCAGGGATTGTCCACGGCAATCCTGCTACCGGGTACAGGCCTATTCGGCGACCGAGTCGGTCGAGGGCTGAGCGAGGTCGGCCCGCTGACAAAGGTTGGAGGCCTGAGCCTGTTCCAACGGGCCGTGCTCACGCTGCAGCGCGCCGGTATTCGGCAACTGATCGTGTTGGTCGGGTCGGAAGAGGAAATGCTGAAGCAGACGCTGGCGCGCGGCGCCCGCGTGACGATCCCGGTGCGTTGGATGCCCGTGCGGGAATTTCCCCTTGACGATCCCCGAACCTGGGAGTCGCTGGCGACCGAGGTGCGCGGATTCTGCCTCATTGCGGGCGTGCAGTCCGTCTTTTCCAAGGGGTTGATCGAGCACCTTCGTCAGAATGTGCGGGACGGCGAAGCGCTGGTTGTGACACGACAGTCCGGCCAGGGTGAACCGGCCATCGGCCGCCGCAACCCGGCCGTCGCGCTGCAAGAGGGCCGGCTCGTCTCCTTTCACAACCAAACCGGTTTCGAGGGACACCAGGTCGCGGCCGATATGGTCGTGTTGCCGGCCAATATTCTGGTCCCGTCCGGCGGATCTGCGACGTTGGGCGCGGGTGCCCAAGTGGAAGGCTCCGGAGCCATTCCGGTTCGCCGCTGGTTGGAACGGGCCGCGGCCGATGGGCGGGTGCGAGTCGTCGCGGCGGCATCCAACGCCGGACTGTGGTATCGCGACGTGTGGGATCAGACCAGCGTCGGCGTCGCCGAGCGCACGCTGTTTCGCTCGTTGAAGGGCGAGGCCGAAGGGTTCGTCGATCGCTATCTCAACCGAACCTTCTCGCGGATTCTGACCAAAGGATTTCTGCGGCTGAAATGTTCCCCGAACGCCATCACAATGGTGGCGACGGCGGTCGGATTGTTGTCCGCCGCGGGCTTCGGTTGGGGGACGTATGAAGCTGGTGTGTTCGCCGCGCTGCTGTTCCAATTTGCGGCCGTGATCGATTGCTGCGACGGCGAAGTGGCCCGGCTGACCTTCACGGAATCACCCTTCGGGGCCTGGCTGGACATCGCGATGGACAATGTCGTGCACATTGCCATATTCGCCGGCATCGCTTGCGGAGCGTATCTGCGGCAGGCCGGCGGTGAGGGGAGTTGGGTGCCGTTGGCCCTCGGCGGCGCGGCGGTCTTCGGCAACGCCATGTCGTTCTGGCTGGTGACCAAGGCGCAGAAGATCGGTGCGGCCAAGGGCTGGAGTTCGCCCAAGCAGGCCGCCTGGGCCGATTTTATCTTGAAGAATGTCGCGAGCCGCGATTTCTCGGTGATTGTGTTTCTGTTCGCCGTACTCGACAGGCTTGATTGGTTTCTCTGGATGGCCGCTCTTGGGTCGACGTTCTTTTGGCTCCTGATGCTGTGGGTGCTTCGCCCGACGGCGCGTGCCCGTGCTTAAGCTCGCCCTTCTTGTCCTTGGGGCGCTGACCTTCTCAGCCCTGATCTGGAACATCGGTATCACCCGCATTTACGAGGCCGTGATGAAGTTGGGCCCGACGGCCCTGCTCGTCGTGCTGCTGCCTTCGCTGGTGATGTACCTGCTCGAGGCCTACGGCTGGCGTGTGACGCTCGGCTCGTGGGCCGGCAAGCTTCCGTTCTGGCGGCTCTGGGCCATTCGCACCGCAGGCGAGGTAGTGAACATGACCACCCCAACCGCGTACGTGGGCGGAGAACCGCTCAAGGCGCTGTGGCTCAAACGGCATGGAGTGCCGATGGTCGAGGGCATGGCCTCGGTCGTGACGGCAAAGACGACTATGACCATCGCTCAGATTCTGTTCATCCTGGCGGGAATGGCGCTGGCATTTTGGTTGCTCGGGGCGAAAGGCTCGGCCGGACAGATGATCATGGCCGGGCTGGCCAGTGTGGGGTTGTTGGTGTTCGGGGTCGGCGCGTTCGTACTCGTGCAGCGCCACGGCATGTTCGCCGGGATGCTCGGTCTGCTGCGCAAGGTAGGTCTGCGGGTGGCGTATCTCGAAGCACGGGAGGAGAAGCTGCAGGAGCTCGATCGCACGATCGCGGGGTTCTACACGCACGACCGCTCGGGATTTCTGATGTCTACGGTGATGTTTCTCCTCGGGTGGCTGGCGGAAGCGTTGGAGGTGTACGTGATGATCGCCTGTCTCGGCCAGCCGGCGACAGTGGTATCGGCGATCGCCATCGGGGCGCTCTCCGTCTTCATCAAAGGGGGGACCTTCTTCATACCCGGGAGTCTCGGCGCGCAGGACGCAGGCAATCTGTTGCTGGTCACGGCCTTCGGGTACAGTGAAGTGACCGGAATTACGTTCGCCTTGCTGCGGCGATTTCGTGAGTTGGTCTGGATCGGACTTGGGCTGCTGTGCTTTGCGCTCGTGGCTCGTCATGCCGACACGGGGTCGGAGCCTCCCGCCGGTCCCGTCTCCCTGTGACCGTTTCTGCGACACGTGTCAGGAAATTCTGTCAGTGGACCGCTCGGAATTACCGCTCTATTCCTAAGTAATAGTGGCCTCCCCGCCCACTCTGCGCTACACTGGGCGAGAGTAGGTTCGACGCGAACGGCCTCGCCGGCGCGAGCAGTCCCATTTATTGGGCCACGAGTACCACTATGGCAAATCGGCCTGAACTATCGGCTGCGGCGAAACAACGTCCTCGCGACGGGGCTGGGGGAAACTCCCCGCTCGTGACGGGGCCGTTTGCCGCTCCTCCCGTCGATGATCCGGAGGAAGCGCTTCGGTTTTGCCGTGCCTTGTCTGCCGTGTTGCAGGCATCCGCCGCATCGGACGACTCGATTTCCCCAATCCCTCGCTCGGGGTTTGTGAGCGCGGTGCCGGCCGCGGCGCCGGTGCCGATGCTCTCGATCGTGATTCCGGTCTTGAACGAGGAAGAGAACCTGCCGGATCTCTACGACCGTCTCACCACTGTCTTGAACGGGTTCGGATTCGATTACGAGATCGTGTTCGTCGACGACGGCAGTCAGGACCAGAGTCCCGCGATTCTGCGCCGCTTGGAGCAGCAGGATACGCGGGTCACCGTGGTGGAGTTTGCCAGGAATTTCGGCCACCAGGTGGCGATCAGCGCCGGCTTGGAACATAGCCGCGGCCGGGCCGTGTGCATCATGGACGCCGATCTGCAGGATCCGCCGGAGGTGTTGCCGCGGTACCTCGAAAAATGGCGGGAGGGCTGGGAAGTCGTCTATGCCGTCCGGACCGAGAGAAAAGAATGGTGGGGAAAACGCCTGGCCTATTCCGCGTTTTACCGGCTGCTGCAGAGTGTCGCCAACATCCAGATTCCGCTGGATGCCGGAGATTTCTGCATCATGGACCGACGGGTGGTGGATCTGCTGGTGAGGATGCCGGAGCGAAACCGGTTCGTGCGGGGGATTCGGAGTTGGGTCGGCTTCAAGCAAATCGGCGTACCCTATGAGCGGCACGCGCGTCATGCGGGAGTCCCCAAGTATACGTTCCGCCGGCTGTTGTACCTGGCCTTGGACGGACTGGTTTCGTTCAGCCATATGCCTCTGCGGGTGATTACGCTGCTCGGACTCACCGTGTCTCTCTTGTCGTTCCTTGTGGCGTTGATCTATGTGGTGAAAAAGATCACCTACGGGGTCGGCGTTCCGGGCTTCACGACACTGGTCGTTTCGATCTTCTTTCTTGCCGGAATTCAACTCATGACGATTGGGGTGATTGGCGAGTACATCGGCCGCATCTCGGACGAGGTCAAACGCCGACCGCTCTATGTCGCTCGTCGGGTCACCAGGAGATAACCGCCATTCGCATCCTGATGTTCGATAACGAGTTCCCGCCGCTCGGCGGAGGGACCGGGGTGGTCAATGAACATCTCCTGCGCGAGATGGCCAAACGCCCGGATCTGACCATCGACCTCGTGACGTCGTCGCGTAGCCCACGGACGTATGAGTGCGAGTCGTTCGCCGATCGCATCATGCTGCACAAGGTTCCGGTGGACAACCGGAACATCCATCATGCGACCAATGTCGAATTGCTCCGCTACAGCCGTCGCGGACTTCGCCTGGCCTATCGATTGCTCACGCAACATCGCTATAACTTGACGTTCGCCTTCGCGGGGGTGCCGGCCGGGGCGATGAGCTACGCGTTGCACCTGACGCATCGCCTGCCCTACCTCGTCTCGCTTCAAGGGCCGGACGTGCCGGGGTTCGAGGCGCGCTATGACTACCTCTACCCGATTCTAAAGCCGCTTATTCGCAGGATTTGGCGGTCGGCCGCCGTCGTGACCGCGATCAGCGCCGAACAAGTCGCACTGGCGCATCGGACGATGCCGGAACTCAAACCGATCACGATTCCCAACGGCGTGGATACCGAACGCTTCTGCCCTCGTCCCAAACCGGCCGACGAGACGGTCAGGCTCGTGTGCGCCGCTCGACTCATCGAGCGCAAAGGACAGCATCATCTTCTCCGGGCGGTGGCTCGATTGCACGAACGAAGCACTCGGCGGGTGCAGGTGACCTTGGTCGGAACCGGCGATGCAGAGGCGATGCTCCGCGATTTGGCCGAGCGGTTGGGGCTGGCCGATGCCGTGACATTTCGGGGATTCGTGCCGCGGGCGGCCATGCCTGCGGAGTATCACGCGGCGGATATCTTCGTGTTGCCGTCCCAACACGAAGGCATGTCGATCGCGCTCCTCGAGGCGATGGCGTCGGGATTGCCGGTGATCGTGACGGACGCCGGAGGGACGGCCGAACTGGTGAGGGACGGCGAGAATGGGAAGATCGTGCCCTGGGCCGATGTGAACGCCTTGACCGATGCGCTGGCGTCGTTGGCCGATGCCGCCGCCGCGCGCTTGCGCATGGGGGCAGAAGGGCGTCGCCGGGCGGTCCGGTTCGGCTGGCCTGCACTTGCGGCCCGTTATGTGGATCTTTGCGCGCAGGTGGCACAGGGGGCCGGGGCCTCGGAAGGAATCGACGATCGGCGGCGATTGCGCGCGGTAGGCGATGACATGGCGGGAGGGGCCCGCGCGTGAAGACGAAGGCCGCGGTCTGCATTCTGACCAGCCAGTACTTTGACTGGGGCATTTACGGCGGATTCGGCAGCATGTCTCGGAAGCTGGCAGAGAGCTTGGCACAGGCCGGCTTTCGGGTGAGCGTGATCGTGCCGGGGCGGCAAGGACAGCAGCCGCGGGAAGTGATCGGCGGCGTCGAGGTACGGAGTTTCTCCGCCCGAAACATCATCGAGGCCTGCCGCGTCATTCGCGAGTCCGATGCCGACGTCTTTCATTCCCAGGACCCGACCGTCCTGACCTATCTGGCGCAACGGTTTCATCCGGGGCGGACGCATCTCGTGACCAGCCGCGATCCGCGTGACCTCAAAGACTGGTGGACCGAGTTTCTGTATGCGACGCCCAAGCGCCGTCTGATGACGCCGTTCAATTACCTGACGGAAGCCAGCCTGCTGGTGCGGTTAGGGGTACAGGGGGCCCAGGGGGTGTTTTGTCCCGCCCATTTCCTGAAGGAGAAGGTCAAGCGGCTGTATCGACTTCCGGTCTTGCCCTCGCTCCTTCCGAACCTCATCGACGTGCCCGCCTCCTTGCCTCGAAAGGGGGAGCAGCCGACGTTCACGTATCTCGCGCGTTGGGATAAACGCAAACGCCCGTGGATATTCCTCGAACTCGCGAGGCAGTTTCCGGAGTATCGATTTGTGGCCGTGGGCCAGGGGAGCGCCTCGGCTGAGCGAGGATTCGATGAGGAACTGCGACGTCGGCATCGCGACGTGCCGAACCTCGAGATGCCGGGGCTGATCAACCGATTCAAGGAACCGGAGCGCATGCATCGACTGCTCTCCGATACCTGGGCGCTCGTGAGCACGGCGATCCGGGAGGGATTGCCGCTGACGTTCCTGGAGGCGGCCGCCTACGGGTGCCCGATCATCAGCCGGGTGGATCCCGATCAGTTCGCCACGAAATTCGGACAGCAGGTTCATGACGACGACTATGCCGCCGCCATCCGCCGCTTGTTGGCGGACGCCCCGTTGGAAAGGGGGCGGGCTGGTTACGAGTACGTGCGCGCGACCTACGAAACCTCTGCCGCCCTCAACGCCCACATCGCCCAGTACGATCATCACGCCCGTAAGCGGGGGCGCGCTGCGTGAGCATGGATGCTCAACCCGGACGCCCGATCCATCTGTGCCTGACCGGAGGGTGGTTCGATAGTCCCAACGTCGGTGACAACGCCCTGCTCTTGGGCATCGTTGAGAGCATCGGGCGTGTCACATCATCCAGTTTCACCGTGCTGACGCCGGATCCTGCTCGTATCGGGCGGCTCTATGGACTGCCTGCCCTTGCGCCACGCAAGCATCCCTTCAAACTGATACGGCTCCTTTGCTCGGTCGATGCCCTCGTGTTCACGGGAGGATCACCTTTTTTCGACCACGTGGTGCAGATGCTGTATTGTGCCATGTTGGTCCTGGTGGCACGGCTTGCAGGTGTGAATGTGATCGTGTGGGCTATTTGGCTGCGCCCTCTGAGGAACGGGCTGTGCCGTGTCTTGGTTCGTTTCATCTGCCGGCAGGCGGTGTACTTGAGCGGCCGGGACACCCAGACCGTGGAAGGACTGTCGGAACTTGTGCGAGCGCAGATTCCAGTCGAGTTTGTTCCCGACCCGGCCACACAGCTGACGCCTCTCTCGCAGGAGCAGGCGCGGGCCCTGCTGCAGGAGCAGGGAATTCCCGCCGACCGCGGCGCGGTCGCCATCTGTCTGAGAGGATTTCGGGCAAGTCCGGCGTTCGGCGTCCATCATTACGATTCCCGGTTTTCGCCGCAAGAGGTCGACGCCTATCTCGAAGCCCTGCGGGACCTGGTACGTACGCTGGTGCGTAAGACGGATCGGACGATCGTGTTTTTCCCGATGCACACCGTCGAGCCGGACGACGACCGTGTCGCGGCGATGGCGGTGGTGGACGGCTTGGAACCGGCAATCGATCGGCAGCGAGTCAACGTCGTGATGCGGCAGTATGAGGCAAGAGAGATGAAGGCCCTGCTCGGGCTGATGGATGTGGTCGTGGGAGCCCGGTTTCATTCGCTGCTGCTGGCCTCATCGATGGGTACTCCAATTATCAGCCTGTCTCACGCCTCGAAGAATGAGAGCATCATGGATCTCATCGGACAGCGCGAACATCTGGTAGGGATTCGAGAAGTCTCGGGCGATTGGCTGAGCCGCCACCTGCACGAGATATTGTCTCAACAGGATCGGATCCGGGCCGCCTTGAGAGAACGATACGCCGCGTTTGCGGTGACGTATGAGAGGCAATTGTTACGGATGCTCACCATGATTAGAGGGGTAGGACGACAGACAGCCTCCAGCATTCAGACAACACTCTGACCCTCAAAGCACAGGGACCCACCGCCGTCGATCATGTCTGCAAAACGTATCGCTAAAGGTATAGTCTCCGTCGGTACCTGGTCCGTGACGAAACTCGTCGTGGCCGGGCTCGCGTTGCCGCTGTATTCCCGTCTCTTGGGCATCGACGGCTACGGCCAATACGCCTATTACGTGGCGCTTTTGATGATCTGCGTGCATCCCGCGAACTTCGGCATGAGGCAGATGCTTACGAAGCACATCGCCGAACGACCGGAGGAGCGGCCGCGCGCGCGGGGACTCGCGGGCTTCGCGGCCCGTGTCACGCTGGTGAGCGCTCTTGTGGTCGGACTGGTCGCCACGTTGTTGCAGGTGAGCGCGGCCGACTGGAACCTCCAGACGGCCGGCATGATGTTGTTGGTCGTGGGAACCTTGTGGGCGCAGCAGGTCCATCAACATGCCGCCGGAATCCTGCATGGCCTTCATCGGGAGGATGAAGAAACGCTTCCCGCCTCGATGGGGATCGTGCTGTCTGGCCTTGCCGGGATCTTGCTCGCGGCGTTGGGGTTCGGCGTGGCCGGAGCCTTGATTGGGATGCTGTTGGGAACGGTACTTGTGGCGGTCGTGACGTTGCGGCGCGCCAAGGCCGCCTTGGACGGGTCGGACGGTGAGGCGACGGTCGAACCGGTGCCGCGGTGGGAGTTGTTGCAGTTCGGCATGATCAGTATGGGTTACTCGGGCATGGCCATGGTGCTCTATTCCATCGACGTGGTGTTGGTGCGACATTTTTCCGGAGATCAGCAGACCGGGCTCTACGCGGCGGCGGTTCAATGGTCGGAGTTCGTCTGGTTTGTGCCGATCGCCATCGAGGGAGTGATGCTCCAATCGACGGCCCGCTTGTGGGCGGAGAACCGTCTTGATGAACTCTCCCGATTGGTGAGTCGGCTGATGCGGTACGTGATGGTGAGCACGGCCTATCTGCTCATCGTCGTGGCGGTCTTTGCGAGCCAGACCGTGACCTTGTACTTCGGGCCGCAGTTTGAGCAAGCGGCCGTGCCGTTGCAATTGTTGGTGCCGGGTGCATTTGCGTTTTCCTTGGCCCGCGTCATGCGGCCCGTGATTCAGGCCCACGGGTGGGTCGCCACCCTCTTCAAGACGGTCTCGGTCGCCACGCTGGTGAACGTCGTGCTGAATGTGCTCCTGGTGCCGCGATGGGGGGCGGCTGGGGCGTCGGTCGCCACCTCCGCCTCATTCCTGATGGTGACGATTTCCTATATTCGTCTCTTGCGCCGCGAGGGGGTTCGTCCGTTTGAGGAGTTTCCCTTCGGTCGATTCGGCCTCCTCTGCGGCGTGACTGTGGCCGTCTTGATGCCGATTGGGCTACTCATCACCGAGCCGCTCGTCGCCCTGACGACAGGCGTGGTGTTGTCGGTCGCGGTGTATTGGGGCGGCGTATTTTGGCTTGGGCTGATCCGCATTCGCGAACTGGAGCAAATCGTCGAGAGCCTTCCGGGGGCGCTTCGTCCGACGGCCTTGAGGGTGATGGGTTGCCTGCAGCCTCTGCTGGGGCGGCTCAGCGTCATGGCACCGAACTGAGGCAGGAAGTTTCGATGGCACAGGATCGTCATGTGGTGTCGGTGGTGATTCCGACGCTCGGGCGGGAGACCCTCACCCAGACCCTGGCGGCGCTGGCGCGGCAGACGCGCCCGCCCGACGAGGTGCTGCCGATGGTCGATCATGATCGCCGTGGAGTGGCGTGGGGGCGCAATCAGGGCCTCATCCGGAGCAAGGGCGATTTGATCGCCTTTACCGATGACGATGTGGTGCCGGGAGAAGATTGGCTGGAGCAGCTCGTCAATGCGATCGATCGGTATGACGCCGCCGTGGCGGGAGGGACATTTCAGGAGTCCGATCCCTTGCTGGATGCCATTCGGCGGCGAAAGCCATTGCCTATGGTGGAACAGGTTGACGACGTCGGACTGGTGGGGAACGGCGGTAACATTCTGTTCCGGCGCGAATGGTTGGATCGGTGCCTGCGAGAGGACGGGTATGTCTTCAATGAATGCTTCGCAGGGTCCGGCGAGGATTGGGAATTGATATGGAGATTCCGGAAACGTGGTGCTCGGATGGTCTATGTCCCCAACCACCTCTTGCATCTACGTAGAGTGACCCTGAAGAGCTTTTGCCGCCATAGTTTCCATCGAGGGGTGGGGATCGCGCGGTTGTATCGGATCATGAATCAGGATCAGGGCAGCGTGGCCCCGCACGAAAGCCTGTTGTGGGGGCAAGGCATACAGAGGACGAGACCACGGTGGATGCGGGCCTTGTGGGAAAAGCTGTTCGGCCCGTTCGAGCGTCGCCTGTTTCGTGACGCGCGGCATTTCTGGAGCTATTGGCTGGGGGAAAAAGCGCAGGCAGTCGGATTCCTTTGGGAGTTGGCCTTTGGGAAGCCGATGTCGCATCGGCCGACCAAGACGGGCAGAGGGTCCTAAGCGGAGAGAGAAGGTAGGGAGAAGGAATGCCGAGCATCGAGTTGCGCATGAAGGCTTGGTTCGGGGACGAACCGCTGGCCCTGACGTTTCCCGATGCGTGGCGGGTGGCCGACCTTGGCCCGGCCGACGAACCGGGCCTAACGGCGGAGGAAATACGCGATCGCCTCGCACGGCCGATCGGCACGGTTCCGCTGCGGCAATTGGCTAAGGGGAAGCGCCGCGCCGCCATCGTTGTCGACGATTTGACCAGGCCGACTCCTGCGGCTGATGTATTGCCGTTGCTGGTCGAGGAACTCCGGCGGGCCGGAATTGCGGAAACGGCCATGACGGTGTTTGTCGCCGGCGGCACCCATCCGGCCGATTCGCGAGAAGCCGTCGTGAAGAAGGTGGGGGCACAGATTGCCGCCTCCATTCGCGTAGTGCCCCACGACTGTCATGGAGAGCTGGCGGATTTGGGGACCTCGCCGGCCGGGTTGCCGGTAAAACTCAATCGTCTGTTTCTGGAGAGTGATCTCAAGATCGGTGTGGGCTGCCTCTATCCGCATCCCTTTGCCGGATTCTCCGGGGGCGCCAAGATCGTGTTGCCGGGCCTCTGCGGGGCGGAGACGACCCGCATGATGCATGACTATGTGCGCGGCGCACGGGCGCGCGGGGGCTCGATCCATACGGAGGTCCGGCGGGATATGGTGGCCGTCGCCAGACGTGCGGGGCTCGAATTCATCGTCAACGTGACGCTGAACCGGCATCGTGCGATCAGCGGCTTGTTTGCCGGGGATGTCGAACAGGCGTTCGAATCCGGCGTGCAGGCGGCGCGAAGGATGTATCGGGTGGAGTCGCCGCCTCGGGCGGACGTGGTGATTGCGGACATGTATCCGTTCGACGGCAGCTGGCAATTTGCGCAGGATCGCGGTCTCTGGCCGCTCGAACGGGCCGGCGCCGGAACGTCAAAGGTCGTGATCGCTTCTTGCCCGCAGGGCGTCGGCAACCATGAGCTGTTTCCGGTGGCAAGCCCCTTGTGGTCCCGCCTCGCCCGCCGCCTGCGACACCTGGGGCCGTCAGACCTCAGCCGTCCGGTCGAAAAAATCCAGACCATCATGGCCCTGATGCGCCGGAAGCGCGAGCCATTGTTGGTCATGGCGCCGGGTCTTCACGCCGATGATGTCACGCGGATTTTTCCGCGCGCGAGATGGTTCCGCGAGTGGAAGGAGCTGGCAGCGGTATTGCGGGAACGTCACGGCGAGGGGCCGAGGACGGTTGCCTTGTACCGCTGCGCCCCGTTGCTTCTGCCGGATGAGGCTGATCGGACGCAGGAGTCGACCGTCAGAGACGGGGTGCCGGCCTCTGCGGCCGACCGAGCATAAGGGGAGAGCATCGAGCATGAATCGCGGCATCTGGCTGGTGCTCGAAGTCATCTTCGACACACTCATGTTCGCTCCGTACCTGCTTCGGGGGCGCTTTTCCTGGCGGATCAAAGCACGAGTCTTGGCCACCTACACGCGCCTGACCTGCAAGTTTTTGTTCCTGGATCCGGTCCGGCCGCTCGATCGGGAGCGCCTGTTCGGCTGGACGATTCGCTGTTTCGACTATCGAACCTTCCACCTCCTTTGCCGGGTGATTTTGCTTCGAAACGAGTATTACTTCGAGGCGCCGACTCCACGTCCGCTCGTGCTGGATTGCGGCGCGAACATCGGCCTCGCGACCGTCTTTTTCAAGTGGCTCTATCCGGAGGCCGAAGTGCATGCGTTCGAGCCGGATCCCGCGACCTTTGCCCTGTTGAAGGAGAACGTGGAGGCGAACCATCTGAGCGGGGTCCATGTCTATAACGTTGCGCTGTCGGATGGGTCCGGTACCGCGGCATTTCACGTCGACCATGCCCATCCCGGCGCCCCGCGAATGAGTCTAAATCCGTTGCGAATGCCCAAGGACACAGTCACGGTCCGCACCATCGCCCTGTCGGAGTTGCTCGGAACCTTGTTGGCCGGGCGGCAGGTGGATTTCTTGAAGCTCGATGTCGAAGGGGCGGAGGATGCGGTGTTACGGGATCTGGCGGGGAAGGGATGCCTCAAGGCTGTGCGTGAGTTGCTGATCGAGTTTCATCACAAGATCGGCGGAGAACGCGCACGGTTGGCGTCGTTCTTGTCCGTATTGGAATCGCAGGGGTTCGACTATCAACTCGACGCGGTCTGTATGCCGCTGTACGAGCGCAATCGATACCAAAACGTCATGGTGTATGCCTATCGTGACTAGGGATGCCCGCCAGGCGACGCCTGCACACAGAGATTCGCGCGAGTCGGGAGCGAAGGAGTCGGAGGACCTGTACGCCCTGCCGGATACGGCTTGGCGGGACGGACCGGCGCCTGGGAGACGCGATGGCCAAGCCCGGCGGTGGATCGCCGTCGCAACGGTCTTTGCGGTAGCGGCCGCCCTGATGGGGCTCTTTGAGCTGGATCGTATGCCGGCACCCTGGTGGGATGAAGGGTGGACCCTTTGCGTGGCGCGGCAATGGGTTGAGACGGGTCACTATGGCTGCCTATTGGAAGGGCGCCCGGCGCCACCGATTTTGGCCGGTCATTTTCCGGTGGTGGCCTCCATTGCAGCGGGTTTTCAATTGTTGGGGGTCGGGCTGTGGCAGGCGCGATTCGTCGAGGTGCTCTACAGTCTCCTCACACTGGCCTTGCTGTATGGATTGGCGCTGCGCTGCTTCGATCAGAAAGTGGCGACCGTGACGCTGGTCCTGGCTCTGTTCTTGCCCGTGAATTGGCAGATGCATCCGCTCATTCTAGGGCGGCAGGTGTTGGGCGAGATGCCCATGTTGTGTTTTCTCCTGGCCGGCTACCTCTGCGCGACCTTTCTGCACCGCCATCCCGGCTGGTGGGTCGGGGCGGTCGGCTGCTGGGGCTTGGCGCTCTGGACCAAGGCTCAGGTCCGTCCGTTCTGGACCTTGTCGCTGACTGTGCCGTTGGTGTGGAGCCTTGCGCGGCGGGAGTGGCGGACAAGCCTTTGGGTCAGCAGCGCGGGAGCGGCGGCCTGGGGGTTGTTTATGCTCCTGGGTGAGCTGAAGTCGCTCGTCTTGGCGGGACACACCCTGCCCACACCGGCGATGACGGGCTTGCTCCAGGCCTCCGCGTTGGTATTTGCTCCGCGGGTTCGGCTGGATGCCGTGATCTTTACCGCCACCTTTCTGGTCCCGACCCTCTGCGGCCTTGGTGCGGCCGTCTGGTCGACCGTCGCCCACTGGCAAACCGGCGACGCGATCCGCGGCCTGGGGGTCGCGCGTGTCATGCTGCTCACGTTCGCGGTCAGTTGGTTCGGGTGGTTCTTTTGTCTTTCGTTGGGAGGAGCACGCTACGCGTTTCCCATGTGGTTTACGGCGTTGCCGTTCGTTGCCGCCCTCATGGTCGAGTGGAGTCAGGGACTCGATCTTCGGGCCGTCCACCGTGAACTGAGGAGGCAAGGCGGCGGTCCGTGGAGCAAGACCAGAGCCGTGGGGGTCGTTTCACTCGCGCTACTACTCTGTTGGATGACGGTGCAGGCGCGCTTGCAGTTCAGAGGTCGCGAGGCGGACCAGGCGCTTCCGCAGGTCGTCGAGTATCTCCACGGGCATGTGCCGACCGGGGCGATGATCGAAACTTACGAAAGCGAACTGTTTCTGCTCTTAGACCGCCCATACCATTATCCTCCCGCTGAGTTGAATGTGGATTTGATCAGGCAAGGCTGGCACGCCCAACGACATCTGACCTACGATCCCCTGCAGGCAGATCCGGACTATGTGGTGGTGGGTGAGTTCGGGCGCTGGGCCAACCTGTACCAATCGCTGGTGGACTCAGGGCAAATCCGGTTGATCCATCGAGTGGGCCGGTACCAGGTGTACGAACGAGTTCGTCCGCACATGTCTCCAGCAATTCCATGATCCTCATCCCATCTGTTCTCCACCGCACGGCACAAGTAGCGTGACATCACCGCCGGAGCGCGCTCGAAGCTTGCCCTGTGAGTTTCTCCATGCGGGGTCCGACCGATGAGGAACACCGGCGAGGGCCGCCGGGGAGGAAAAGTGCTTTACAGAAATAGGGAAATGTCTATAATGAATTTCCTTAGGGCCATTTCTCCCGAGAAAGGCTGCACCATGCAGCAACTGACGGCGATCCTCCTGAGGCGAGCCTGGAAGCGGCGCGGCAACGATCCCTGCCTGCACCCCGCTGTCGAGCCGGAGTACGACCAGGCCGTACCGACAGGCAGTACCGTGTGCCTTGTCTGCGGTGGGTATGTCGATGGTCCACCTCGCAGGTATCACGCACCGGTCGTCGACCGACCGGTCTGATGCTCCTCATTGTTTCATCCGACTCTTCCGATCTCGTGCCTGATCTTCACGACACGCCGTGATCCCGGTCAATGCTGAACGGGTGGCGCAAGAGCCGTGAACGGGTCTCTTCCTGTCATGCTTCGCTGAGGGAGTGCCCGATCCTATCGGCCTAGGCGGAATAATGTGCCTGGAGGTGATCGCGCTGGAAGCGGGTAATGTGTTTGATCAGCATCTCGCGATTGTGAGGCGCGAGTTTCACGAAGCGGGCATGGAGGCGGTAGCCGCCGGTTGGGAGGGGATCGAGGCGGAGAACTTCGATGGGTGAGGTGAAGACCGATTGTTCCGGAAGCCGCAGGGTAAGGGAGAGAATGGCGCTCGGTCGGTAGGGCGCCTCCACGGTCATGCCGATGCCGCCGCCGCTGATGTTGACCGGCTTTTCGGTGAAGGTAGCGTCTCCACTCCCGTCCTCGGCTTGGAGTTTCACGGGAAGCGTGATGGTGATGCGATAGTAGTCCCGGCGGTCTGTTGCAGACGGCTGCGAGGTCGAGGTTTCCGATGGCATGGTGCACAGAGTATAGCAAACTGCATGAGATTGGCACTGGCCAAACGGCCCGGGTAGAAGGTTCTGCCTGAACGCCGCTTGCTCGACGGCTTCCGATGAATGGCACTACCGTCGACCCGACTGCGGCCGTCGAAGGGGCGCCACCTTTCCCGTAACCAAAGATCACGTCTCGGGTGCCGCATTCCTGGAGCCGCGGGGGGACAGCAGTGTCCTCCCGCGCTTTTATGATAGGATGCCGCGCATGTCCGCAGTCATGCAGGCCCTGTGGGCCGTCCTCTCCATTCTCGGCGCGGTCGCTCTTGCCCACGTCGTCGGTCTCGTCAATCCCGCTGAAAAGGTAAACGGCTTATGGCTTGTGGTTGCCGCGGCCTGCGTGTATGTGCTGGCCTACCGGTTCTACGGCCGGTGGCTTGCTCGGCGCGTCGTGGAGTTGGACAATCAGCGCATCACGCCGGCCGTGCGCTTGAACGACGGGGTAAACTTCCATCCCACCAACAAGGTCGTGCTCTTCGGCCACCATTTCGCGGCGATTGCCGGAGCCGGGCCGCTCCTTGGACCGGTTCTCGCCGCGCAGTTCGGCTTCTTGCCCGGGTTCCTCTGGCTGGTGATCGGCGCCGTGCTTGCGGGCGCGGTGCAGGACTTCATCGTCCTGGTTGCCTCGATGAGACGCAACGGCCGCTCGTTGCCTGAGATCGCCCATGACGAACTGGGGGCGATCACCGGCACCGCGACGGCGGTAGCCGTGCTGTTCATCGTGGTGGTGGCATTGGCCGGGTTGGGCTTCGCGGTGGTCAACGCGCTCTACCGCAATGCCTGGGGCACGTTCACGATCGCGATGACGATTCCGATCGGGTTGATCATGGGTTTCTACCTCCAAAAGTTCCGTCCCGGGGCGGTGACGGAGGTTTCGGTGCTGGGGGTGGCGCTCTTACTCGCCGCCGTACTGCTCGGCCGGGTGGTCGGCCAGTCTTCCTACGCCGGGATGTTCGAGTTCGAGAAACCGGCATTGGTCTGGCTGCTTGCCGGGTATGGATTCCTGGCCTCGGTGCTGCCGGCCTGGATGCTGCTGGTTCCACGCGGCTATCTATCCACCTTTATGAAGCTGGGGGTCGTGTTTCTGCTCGGCTTCGGCGTAATTCTCATGGCGCCGACGATCGAGATGCCGCGGATCACGGCGTTTGCCGACGGCGGCGGACCGATCATTCCCGGCACATTGTTCCCGTTCCTCTTCATCACGATTGCCTGCGGGGCGGTGTCCGGTTTCCATTCGCTCGTCTCCTCCGGGACGACACCGAAGATGATCGAGCAGGAGTCTCAGGCGGTGGTCGGATATGCGGCCATGCTGCTGGAAAGTTTCGTCGGGGTGATGGCGCTAATCGCGGCATCGGTGTTGATCCCAGGGGACTACTTGGCCATCAATACCACGTTGGGCCGTGAGGCGTTGTCTGCCATGGGATTCGCCCCATCCCGAATTGCCGAGCTTTCACGACTCGTGGAAGTGGATGTGGCGGGACGACCCGGAGGGGCTGTGTCTCTCGCGGTCGGCATGGCCTCGATCTTCGCGGCATTGCCCGGTATGTCGGGACTGATGGCCTATTGGTATCAGTTTGCATTGGTGTTCGAAGCCCTGTTCATCCTGACCACGATCGATACCGGCACCAGGGTTGCGCGCTATCTCATTCAGGAAATGGCGGGCCGGGTCTATGCCCCCTTCCGCCAGATGAATTGGCTGCCCGGCGTACTGTTGAGCAGCGCCTTCGTGGTCGGTTCCTGGGCCTATTTGATCGGGACTGGCAGCATCTCGACGATCTGGCCGATGTTCGGCGCGGCAAACCAGCTGTTGGGCACGTTGGCGCTCTGCATCGCCACGACCGTGCTGATCAAGATGTGGAAGTCGCCCTATCTGTGGGTGACGGCCCTGCCGATGCTGTTCGTGGGATTGATTACGCTGACCGGCTCTTACGAAATGTTCGGCATGTTCACGAAGAAGGCCGCGACCCTTGCAGCGGGACAGGCGTTCGCCCTTTACCTCGATGCGGTGCTGGTCGCGTTGGTGGCGTTGTTGGGACTGATTGTCTTGAGCGACAGCCTGAAGCAGTGGTATGGCTATGTCGTACTGAAGAAACCGTTCACGAGCAGCGAGGTGTTCGTCACAGCGGGCGGCGGCACAGCCGGCCATCGGCAAACGGCCGTGTGCCGGCATGGAGAGGAACAGGGCTTCACGCTTCCTCCCGGCGGAGGATGCTGTTAACCCGCCCGGGCCAGGGGCCATGCTCGATGTGCCCTACACGGTTGAACGGCGCGCATTGAACCTTTCGGCTCCAGGTTACACGATTGGCGAACAAGGAGACACCAGGAGGGCACCGTGGCTGATCAATTTTCATTCGACGTCGTGTCTGAAGTGAACATGCAGGAGATGAAGAACGTCGTCGACCAGGCGACGAAGGAAATCAAACAGCGGTTCGACTTCAAAGATTCGAAGACGGAGATCACGCTGAAGGAAAAAGAGAAGGAATTATCTGTGGTGTCCGACGACGAGTACAAACTGAAGGCGGTGCAGGAAATCATCAAAGGGAAGTGTGTGAAGCGCGGCGTCTCCCTCAAGGCATTCAGCTACGGTGCGATCGAGCAGGCGTTGGGCGGTACCGTCCGGCAGGTGGCCAAAATACAAAGCGGCATCGCATCCGAGAAGGCCAAGGAAATCACGAAGGCCGTCAAGGATTCGAAGCTGAAGGTCCAGGCGCAGATTCAGGGCGAGCAGGTGCGGGTCCTGAGCAAAAGCAAGGACGAGTTGCAGTCGACGATCGCGTTCTTGAAGGGAAAAGATTTCGGTATCGATCTGCAGTTTGCCAACTTCAGGTGAGGAAACGTCCTCCATGCGGAGGCAGAGAGGGAGGCGGGCAGGCGTGAGGCGCATCTGTTCATGTCTTCTGCTCTTTCTCGCGCCGGTTCTCCACGGCTGTGGAGGAAGCGATCCGATCGTCGTCATTCAACTCCACCCCACGAATCCCGACATCATCTATATCGCGACCAACGATTACATTTATAAGACGCGTGACGGCGGCAAGACGTGGACGAACCTCAGCAAGGGGATGACCCACTCGCGCGTGATTTCGATGGCGGTCGATCCGGTCTATCCGGCGACGGTCTACGCAGGGACGAAGGGGGATGCCGTCCACAAGAGCTATGACGGCGGACAGCGATGGACTTCCATGCGCGCCGGACTGGACGACGCGACGATTTCCTCGGTCGTCAACCAGTTCGTGTTCGATCCGGCGGATAGTCAGCACATCCTGCTCGCTACCACCATGGGGGTGTTCGAGAGCAAGAACGGCGGGGAGAACTGGTCGAAGCGGATGGAGGGGATGAAGGAAGTGCTGATGGTGATCACGTTGGGGCTGGATCCTGCGCGCCCGTCCGTGTTGTATGCAGGCACCAGCGGCGGCGTCTACAAATCGACCGACCAAGCGGGGCATTGGGAACAGGTGAATAACGGCCTGGTGCCGCCGGAGATGGTGAAGACTTCGCGCGCGCTGAACGTGACGTGCATCTTGGTCGATCCGTTCGATTCGAATACTGTCTATGCCGCAACGCTGGCCGGACTCTACAAAACGACCGATGGGGCCGCCAGTTGGGTTCGTATCGGTGCGGCGCTCGCCGACCAGATGATCATCGCGATGGTGCTTGATCGTACGCGCAAGGGCGTGCTGTATGTGGCCGGGCGCGATGGGGTGCATCGGAGTGAAGACGGTGGGGCGAGTTGGACGACGGTCAATGAAGGGCTCACCTCGACCAATGTCCGGTCGCTGGCCCAGAGCCAGGTCGATCCCAATGTCTATTACGCCGGGACGAACGGCAGCGGACTCTATCGTACCACGGATATTGGGATGAAATGGGAGCCGGTTCCGTCGGTGTTTCCGAAGGACTAGCCGGTGTCAGGCGATGACTTCGCTTGTGTCGCAAGCCGCGTCGATGCGGGCGGGGACAGGAGAATTATCGTCGTGATGGGTTGTTGAGCGAGGAATCCCCAATTGCAGGGCCTACGCCGCGGCTTTGAACGCCGGAGCCTTGGGTGTTCTGTGATTTGTCGATATCGAAGCCGAAGCTGTTCGGTAGGTTGGTGTCCTGGGTGCGGGGCCCCACCCGGTCACTCAGCACGCTGTCCTTCACATCTTCTCCCCGCCTTGGCTTGAGCGATTCATTCACATTGCTGTAGGGAGACACGGTTGCCCCGATATCGGCGCCGAACGTCGGATTCAGCGACTTGTTCAACTCCGTATTTTCGATGTCACCTCCGATGCGCACCGGCAGCGTGGTGTCGTGGATGTCCATGCCGGTCGGGGCCGAACTCGGCGGTTTGCGGCTGTGGAATTGTTTCTGTAAGCCGTCGCGCTCATCCTCGATGCGTCTGGCCTCGATCCCCCGTTCCTCGTAGCCCAACGTGTCGAGTTTATCCATCCGATCGATGATGTCGCCGAGCTTCGCCTCAATCCTGTGCAGATCGTCGCGAGCCCGCGCGACCGTCCCGACGATCTCGCTCAGTGTCCACTGCCGCGCGAACGTCCCGAGTTTCGGAGCCTGCCCTGCGCCGCCGCCGAGCCCGTCAGGCCCGGATCCGACGCCGAACCCGGCACTGTTGTAGACGCCTTTCTGCTGAACCGACATCAGGATGTGGTTGGCATGCTCCAGGAGTTCGTCGATCTTTTCGAGTGAATCGATGTCACTCACGCAACAATCGAGGAACGTCCGATATTCCTTGGTGAATTTTGAAGCTTCATTTTGAATCTCAAGGATCTTGAGCGGTTCCTTTGGTGGAGGCTGCGGCGCCTCTTCTTCTTGCCGGCCGTACCGTTTGGGCTTCTTGCGATCACGTTCCGCATCGTAGAGGGCGGCGCAATCGCCGTCCGGCGTCGCGGAGATTTGTTTGTCGGGTGTGCGATCCGGGCACCAGTAAATCTTGCCCGGCTGATTCAAGGGATTGTTGGATCGGAATTCACCCGAGTGGGCGGCCAATGGGCGGTCGATGAGCTGCCAGCCGATGAATAGCGTGGCGAGTGCCGTCGCGCGCCAGACAAGGGATCTCACCATGATAAAGTCATTCTGCGCCGTGGCCCTGGGTGTGTCAACGAAACGAACGAATTCCGCGAGTCTTGAAAACCTGAAAGTCGTTCGCTAGGCTCGCTCCGATATCCCGCGCGATTCACCTCAGAGAAGGGTGTGTCTATGCCTGTCATCTATATCGACGAAGCCCGCGCGCACGCGGGCCAGGAAGTCACGATTCGCGGCTGGTTGCGAAGCCGGCGCGACAAGGGGAAATTGCACTTTTTGATCCTCCGCGACGGCACCGGGGATCTGCAGGCGGTGGTTAGCAAGGCAGCCGTCGGCGACGATCAATTCGCCCGCTCAGCCGAACTGACCCAGGAGTCGAGCGTGGTCGTGACCGGCGCGTTGCGCGAGGATGCCCGCGCGCCGGGAGGCTGTGAGCTGGATGTGCGGCGTCTCGACGTGTTGCAGGTGGCCGAACCCTTCCCGATACAACCCAAAGAACATGGGACCGGATTTTTGATGGAGCATCGTCATCTCTGGTTACGGTCCAGCCGGCAGCATGCGGTCCTGCGCGTGCGTCATGAAATCATTCGCGCCTGTCGGAATTTTTTCGATGACCGCGGATTCACGTTGGTCGATGCGCCGATTTTCACGCCGAATGCGTGTGAGGGCACGACGACCCTGTTCCAGACCCAGTACTTCGATGAAACGGCGTATTTGACGCAAAGCGGGCAGTTGTACAGCGAGGCTACGGCCGCGGCATTTGGAAAAGTGTATTGTTTCGGCCCGACCTTCCGTGCGGAGAAATCCAAAACGCGCCGCCATCTGATGGAGTTCTGGATGGTCGAGCCGGAGGTCGCGTTCGCCGAACTCAGCGACATGATGGAGTTGGCGGAACAATTTCTCTCGCACATCGTGGCGGCCGTGCTCCGGCATCGTCGCGGCGAACTACAGATCCTCGAGCGTGATATCGGCAAGCTGGAGCGGGTGGTGGCGCCGTTCCCTCGCATGACCTATGAAGACGCGATCGCGCTGCTGCAGAGAAAAGGCAACCCTGCGAAGCTGGGTGACGATTTCGGCGGCGATGAGGAGACGATTCTCTCGAATGAATTTGATCGTCCGGTCATCGTCCATCGATATCCGGCGGCCCTGAAAGCGTTCTATATGCAGACCGATCCGGCGCGTGCCGATCTCGCGCTGTGCATGGACGTGTTGGCACCCGAGGGCTATGGTGAAATTATCGGCGGCGGGCAGCGCATCCATGAGTACGAGAAACTGCTGGCACGCCTGCACGAACACCGACTGCCGATTGAGGCGTTTCAGTGGTATCTTGATTTGCGACGCTACGGTTCTGTTCCCCATGCAGGCTTCGGCATGGGCATCGAGAGGGCCGTTGCATGGATTTGCGGCCTCGAGCATGTCCGTGAAACGATCCCCTTTCCGCGCATGCTGTACCGCCTCTATCCATGATCACTTCCTAGCGCACCTCGGCGGAATGGCCGCCGGGGCGCCCTTCCCCTCTCAGATCGCTCCGCCCCGTACCTCGCTGCTCCCTTACTCCTTCGGAGCGGCGCGAGATAACAATTTCATTCATCGATTGGTGGGCGAGTTTCCCACAACTTTGTCCACAGCTGTGGATAGTCTGCATTTTGGCCTTCAAAATGTTGTATTGGAAAAACAAATAATAATGCTGATAATTCAATGCAAATTCTGTTGACAAGTGTTCGGTTGGGTGTATACTCCGACCCGTGAGTGGGTAAAAGTGGGTGAAAATGGAAAGAGAAGATATCGCCCGCCATACCCATGAACCAGTGCTGGTCAATGAAATACTTTTTTGGCTGCGGTGCAAACCCGGTGGAGTCTACGTGGACTGCACGGTCGGCTATGCAGGGCTAGCCATTCGAATACTCGACCAGAGCGCTCCTTCAGGTGTGCTCGTCGGGATCGACCGCGATCGTGATGCGCTGAATGCAGCGCGTCAGCGGTTGTCGGGTCTTGAGTCTCGTGTGCGGTTGCATCACGGAAATTTCAGCGACCTGAAATCGGTCGTGTCGCAATTCGGGTTCTCTCGGGTCGACGGTGTCGTCTTCGACTTGGGTGTCTCGTCCCCCCAGCTCGATCGCGCCGAGCGCGGGTTCAGCTTTCGGGAAGATGGCCCGCTCGATATGCGGATGGATCAAACGCAGGGGCGAACAGCGGCCGACCTGATTCGGGAGTTGTCGGAAGTCGAGTTGGCGGATGTGTTGTATCACCTCGGCGAGGAGCGCTATTCGCGTCGAATCACCCGCGCCATCGTGCAGGCCCGCCGGGAGGCGCCGATCGAGACGACGGGGCGGCTGGCCGCGATCGTCGAGCGTGCCGTACCGAGTTTCTATCGTCACGGGCGAATTCATTGTGCGACGCGGACCTTTCAGGCGCTGCGCATCGCCGTGAACCGGGAGCTGGATGTGCTCGAACCGGCGCTCCGTGATGCGGTCGATATTCTGGCTCCGGGCGGGCGCGTGTGCGCCGTCTCGTTTCATTCGCTGGAAGATCGCATCGTCAAGACGACCTTCCGTGCTCTGGCTGCAGGTCCCGACCCATCATGTCAAATTCTGACGAAGAAGCCGGTTGTGGCTTCTGAGGATGAATGTTGCCGAAATCCCCGATCGCGCAGCGCGAAGTTGCGCGTTGGGGAACGACTTTCCTAAGGAGCGTACGCTATGAAAGCCATCGCATTCGCCGCGATCACGTCCTTGGTCCTGCTCTTCGTGTGGGAACGGGTGGACATCGTTCGAATCGGCTACCAGATCGAACGATTGAAAGGGCAAAAGGTGGTGCTCGAGCGCGAACGTGACGAATTGCGTGTCAAGCTGTCGACCCTCACCGCCCCCGAACGGATTGCCAGAATGGCTACGGACAAGTTGGGCATGATCCAGCCGGACAAGGGCCAGGTCGTGGTCGTGCATCTGGAGCCGGAAGCGCCGGCGGCCCCGGTGTTGGCCGAGCGGCAGGGTGAGATGACTCTTGCCAAGAACGTCGTATTCCGGAGAAACCGGTAGTGGCAACCGTCCCCTTCCGAGGTCGTCGATTCGTGGTGGCCGGCCTGTTGGCCGCCGGGTTCTGCGTCGTTCTCGTGCGTCTGGTGAATCTGCAGGTGCAACAGGCGGCGGAGTTGACCCAACGTGCCGATCGCCAACATCAAAAGAACGTGACGCTTGAGGGGGCTCGCGGTACCATTTACGACCGGAACAGCAAAGTATTGGCGATGAACGTGGAAGTGCCGTCCGTATTCGGTGTGCCGACGAGTCTGGGCGATCCTCGCCGCACGGCGCGGAATCTGTCGCCGATCCTGCACGTCAAAGCCACGGAGCTGGAAAAGAAGCTGAAGCAGGAAAAGCACTTCGTGTGGCTTGCGCGCAAGCTGGAGCCTGAGCAGGGGCGTCGCCTCGAACAGCTCTCGCTCGACGGAGTCGGGGTTGTGATGGAGGGCCGGCGGTTTTATCCCAAGGGGCCGTTGCTGTCCCACGTGCTGGGGTTCGCCGGCATGGATGATCGTGGTCTGGAGGGGATCGAGCTGAAATACGAGCAATACCTGCGCGGCGAGAAGCGCAACGTGGTGCTGCAGCGCGATGCCTTGGGCCGGGCGGTTTTTCCGAAGGGGCTCAACGAGGAGGGCGCCGCGGGTGGGCACAGTCTGACGCTCACGGTCGACGAAGTGATTCAGTATATCGCCGAAAAGGAACTCGACGAAGCGGTCAGTCGCTCCAACGCGAAGTCGGGCACGATCGTCGTGATGGATCCCAAAACGGGCGGCGTCCTGGCCATGGCGGTGAGTCCGCGATTTGATCCGAATACGGTAGGAGCGTTGGTCCCGGACCGTTGGCGGAATCGGGCGCTCACGGACACTTACGAGCCCGGCTCGACCATGAAGACAGTCATTGCGGCGGCAGCGCTCGAAGAAAAGGTGATGAAGCCGGACTCCATGATCTACGGCGAGAACGGGCAGATGCAGGTGGCGAAAACCGTCATTCACGACCACGAGAAAATGGGCTGGATGACTTTCGCGCAGATGATCCAGAAATCGAGCAATATCGGCGCGGCGAAAGTGGGGATGGCGCTCGGTGAATGGCGTGTGTTTGATTATTTGAAGGAGTTCGGTTTCGGGGATAAGACCGGAATCGATCTGCCCGGCGAAACCGGCGGGCTCCTCAAGGGACCCCGCGAGTGGGGCAAGCGTTCGCTCGCCTCCATTTCGATGGGCCAAGAAGTTGGGGTGACCCCGCTGCAGATGGTGACGGCCATCTCGGCGATCGCCAACGGCGGCGTGCTGATGAAGCCCCACCTGGTCTCCGAGATCCGCAACGCCAAGGGACAACTGATCGCGCAAACCATGCCGCAGGTACGGCGCCGCGTGATTTCCGAGGACACCGCCCGCACCCTGACCCATCTTCTCGAGGGAGTCGTGACCAACGGCACCGGCGGCAAGGCGGCGATTCCCGGTTATCGGGTAGCCGGCAAAACGGGGACTGCTCAGAAGGTCGATCCCCGGACCGGAGCCTACTCGTCGACGTTGCTGGTCGGCTCGTTCCTGGGCTACGTGCCGGCGGAAGACCCTCGTTTGGCGATGATCGTGGTGATCGACGAACCGCACGGAGAAGGCTGGGGCGGCGTCGTGGCGGCCCCCGTGTTCCGTCGAGTGGGAGAGCAAGTGCTGAACTATCTCGGAGTGGCGGTGGACGAGCCGGTCAAGCTCGCGATGGCGGGCTTTGAATCGTGAGACATGACCCTCGATGAATTGATCGGCCCCATCCAGGGGCGCCTTGCAGTGCAGGAACGGACCGGAGATCAGCGCGTGACGATCGCCGAGGTGACCGACGATTCGCGCAAGGTGAAACCCGGCGCGTTGTTCGTTGCCGTGAAGGGGGAACGGGTCGACGGGCACGATTTTCTGCACAGCGTCGCCAGGCAACAGGCGGCGGCGGTTGTGTCCCAACGGCCGGTGGCGCTCGGATCGATTCCCACCGTGGTGGTCAAGGATTCCCGCGCGGCGCTGGGTATTGTGGGAGCGCGGTTCTATGGAGATCCCTCCGCCAGGCTTCGGCTGATCGGTGTGACCGGCACCAACGGTAAAACGACGACGACCTACGTGGTGAAGACCATGCTCGAAGCCGTCGGCCGGCGCGTGGGCCTCATCGGCACCGTCGCGTATCTGGTCGGATCGGAAACCATCCCGGCCTCCCACACCACGCCCGGTGCCCTGGAGTTGCAAGGGCTGTTTGCCCGCATGGTCACGGCCAAGCTCGACAGCGCGGTGATGGAAGTCTCCTCACACGCGCTGGCCCTGGATCGTACGGCCGGCGCGGAATTCGACGTCGCCGTGTTTACCAATTTGACCCAAGACCATCTCGATTTTCACGTTGACATGGAAAGTTACTTCCAGGCGAAACGCCGGCTCTTTTCTGATCTGGGGCAAGGTCATGCCAAGCCCGGACGGAAGCGGGCTGTCATCAATTTGGACGACCCCTGGGGAGGACGGATGCGGGATGCCTGCACCGTCCCCGTCTGGACCTACGGGCTCCATTCCCCGGCCGATCTGCGGGCGGAGCGGTTGGCCCTGTCTGCAAGGGGGACCTCGTTCCGGCTCTGTACCCCGATGGGAGATACCGACATCGAAAGCCGGTTGGTCGGCGAACACAATGTCTATAACCTGCTCGCCGCCGTCGGCGTGGTGTTGCACGAGGGGATGACGCTCGACCAGGTCCGCTCCGCGGTGGCCCGTGTGACCAATGTGCCGGGACGATTCGAACGTGTCGAGGCCGGCCAGGATTTTACCGTCGTCGTTGACTATGCACATACTGAGGACGCGCTCGTCCGCCTCTTGGCCGCAGCTCAGGCTCTGCGTACCGGACGGATCATCACGGTGTTCGGCTGCGGCGGCGATCGCGACCGGACGAAGCGACCGAAAATGGGGCGCGCGGCGGTTCAGTACAGCGACGTGGTCGTGCTGACCTCCGACAATCCGCGGACCGAAGATCCTGCGGCGATTCTTCGCGAAGTCGAAGTCGGAGTGAGGGAGGCCTTGGCGGCCAGGTCGCACGTGCAGTACCGGATGATCGCCGACCGGAAGGCCGCGATTGAGGCGGCGGTGGCCGAAGCCAAGCCGGGAGATATGGTGCTGATTGCGGGCAAGGGGCATGAGGACTATCAGATCGTCGGGACGACGAAGCATCACTTCGACGATCGGGAAGTCGCGCGGAGCGCGATTGCCGGACGCCGGTCGTCCCCCAACGGATGAGTGGCGCAGGACAGAGTCATAGGCGCGAGATGACTTCGCTGTTTACGGTCGAAGAAATTCTGGAGGTCCTAGGAGCCAGACTGTTGTCCGGCAGGACGCCCGCTTGCTTGAAGAAGCGGATCAAGAGGGTGATCAGCGATTCTCGTGCGGTCGGGAAGGGTGATCTGTTCGTGGCATTCGAGGGGGATCGCTTCGATGGGCACGCATTCGTTCCCACGTCGTTCGGGCAGGGGGCCGTGGCCGCCATTGTACGCGAGGACTATACGTGGCCGGCGCCGTCGAAGCGTGGCACCGAACCGCCGGTATTGATCGGTGTGAAGGACACGCTGGACGCCTATCAGAAGATGGCGACTCACCATCGGAGCCGTTTCGCTATCCCGGTCATTGCCGTGACCGGAAGCAACGGCAAGACGACGACGAAAGAAATGGTGGCGCACGTCGTGGCCCAGCGCTGGCGGACGTTGAAGACGGAAGGCAACCTCAACAATCGGATCGGCGTGCCCCAGACATTGTTCTTGCTGACCCCGCGCCATCAGGCCGCCGTCATTGAAATGGGTGTGGATCAGCAGGGGCAGACCACCAAGCTGTGCGAGATCGCCAAGCCGACGGTGGGCCTCATTACGAATATCGGTCCGGATCACCTGGAATTCTTCGGCAGCATGGAGGGCTCGGCACAGGCCAAGGCGGAGTTGCTTGAACAGCTCCCCGAGGACGGTGCGGTGGTGCTGAACGCCGACGACGAATATTTCGATTACTTGGCCGCGCGGGCGCAATGCCGGGTGGTTTCCTTTGGCCAGTCCGTGAAGGCGGATGTCCGCGCCGTGGGCATTGCCGCCGACACCAAAGGGGGAACGGTCTTTGGGTTGGTCTTGCCCGGAAAGATCCGCCAAACGCGGGTCCGGATCTGCACCCAAGGAACTCATAATGTCGGCAACGCACTGGCCGCAGCGGCGGTGGGACATGCGCTGGGGCTATCGGGCAGCGCGATCGCCGAGGGGCTCGCGAAGTTCCGTCCTGCGGCCATGCGCTCGCAGATCAGCCTGATGCACGGCGTCCAGGTGATCAACGATTGCTACAACGCCAACCCGGCTTCGATGAAGGCGGCGTTGCAGTTGCTGGCCGAATTGGGGCGCGGCAAGCGGTCGATCGCCGTGGTCGGAGACATGTTGGAGTTGGGCCCCGAAGGCAAACGGATGCATCGGGAAGTCGGCGCATTCGTTGCCGCACAGGGGATCGATCACCTGTTGGCTTGCGGCACGCTGGGCAAAGAGATTGCCGAAGGAGCCAGGCAGGCCGGGCTGCCCTCCGATCGCGTTGTCGAGTTGCCGGATTCAGCCGCGGGCGGTGCGATGCTCAAGACCATGGTGCGACAAGGCGACGTCGTCTTGGTGAAGGCCTCCCGCGGGATGCGGATGGAACAGGTCATCGAGACATTGGCCGGCCTCCGTCGTGTCGCGAAGCAGGCATCATAAAGGACGAATTGACGTAGACCCTTTAGCGCCCGTCACGGATCGACGGGCAGAGATACAGTAGGATGCTGTACAACTGGCTCTATCCTCTCCACACGCAGTTCTCGTTCCTCAACGTCTTTCGGTACCAAAGCTTCCGAATCATCTATGCGGCGGTCACCGCGTTCCTCATCGCCTTCGTGATGGCGCCCTGGGTCATTCGCAAGCTGCAGGATATCAAGCTCGGGCAGCAGATTCGCGACGACGGTCCGAAGCGTCATCTGACGAAGAGCGGGACCCCGACGATGGGCGGTATCCTCATCGTCTTTGCCGTGGTGCTGTCGACGGTCCTGTGGGCCGACATCACCAACCGGTATGTATGGCTCGTCGTGCTGGCGACGGTCGGCTTCGGTGCGGTCGGGTTCGCCGACGATTATCTGAAGTTCATCAAACGGCAATCGAAGGGGCTGTCGGCCTCTCAGAAATTCGCCGGGCAGATTCTCGTGGCACTGGCCATCGGCATCTTTCTGTACACGCTGCCCAGTTACACGACCAAGTTGAGCGTGCCCTTTTTCAAGTCCTTCAACCCGGACCTGGGCTGGTTTTACATCGTCTTTGTCATGTTGGTGATCGTCGGCAGCTCGAACGCCGTCAACTTGACCGACGGCCTGGACGGTTTGGCCATCGGTCCGGTGATGATCGCCGCGCTGGCCTATACGATCGTCGCCTACGTGACGGGCAATCGTGTGATGGCCGAGTACCTGTTGATCCCTTACATCGAAGGCGCCGGGGAAATCGCGATCTTCACCGGCGCGATCCTGGGATCGAGCCTGGGCTTCCTCTGGTTCAACACTTATCCTGCCTCGGTGTTCATGGGCGACGTGGGCTCGTTGCCGCTGGGTGCGGCGCTTGGGACCGTCGCGGTCATCAGCAAGCATGAATTGCTGTTGCTCCTGGTCGGCGGGGTGTTCGTGATCGAGGCGCTCTCGGTGATCCTGCAGGTCGGCTCCTACAAGCTGCGAGGAAAACGCATCTTCAGCATGGCGCCGATCCATCACCATTTTGAAATGAAGGGCTGGGATGAGCCGAAAGTCGTGGTGCGACTCTGGATCATCGCCATTCTCTTGGCACTCTTGAGCTTGAGCACATTGAAACTGCGGTAACGGGAATCGTGAACGTCAAGGATGTGCGGGTTACAGTGGTGGGGTTGGCCCGAAGCGGCGTCGGGGCCGCCAGGTTGCTTGATCGCCTGGGGGCGAAGGTGACGGTTGCGGACCGCAAGGAGCCGCAAGACCTGACCGCCGCGCTGGCACAGTTGGATCGCGCGAGGATCGGAGTTCAGGTCGGGGCTTCGTATGAAGCGGCCATCGATAACGCCGAGTTGGTCGTGATCAGCCCCGGGATGCCCACCGGGCATGAGGCCCTCAATCGCGCCCGCGTTCGCGGCGTGCGGGTGATTGGAGAGTTGGAATTGGCCAGCCGGTATCTGACCGCCCCGATCGTCGCGGTGACGGGTACGAACGGGAAGAGTACGACGGTGACCTTGATCGGCAAGTTTCTGCACGAGGCCGGGAAAAAAGCCTTCGTGGGCGGCAATCTCGGGACGGCGGCCAGCGAGGCGGCCTTGGCCACGCTCGACGCCAAGGCCCGCGGCGAGTCGGCCTACGACTTTGCGGTGATCGAGGTTTCCAGTTTTCAGCTCGAGACGATCGAACAGTTTCATCCTTGGATTGCGGCGATCTTGAACGTCACGATGGACCACATGGATCGCTACGATTCCGAGCGAGAGTACATCGCGGCGAAGGCACGGATCTTCGAGAACCAAACGGCCGCCGACTATACCCTCTTGAATCTGGACGACGGCCGGGTGGCCTCGCTGCGGACGAAGGCCAAGAGCCGGGTGATCGGGTTCCGGCGGAGCGCCGCTTCGGTGCCGGGGTTGGCGGGGGAAACGTTCCTTGACGGCGATCGTATTGTCACCACGGCGCGCGGCGCGCGTGAGGAAATCTGCCGTCGCGGCGACATGCGGTTGATCGGGCTGCATAACGTCGAAAACGTGATGGCTGCGGTCACCTACGGCCTGCTCTGCGGCTGCCCGCTCGAGGCGATCAAGTCTGTTCTGCGCACGTTCCCCGGACTGGAACATGCCTTGGAAGTGGTTCGGGAGCGGAACGGTGTCCGCTATGTGAACGATTCCAAGGGAACGAACGTCGATGCGGTGGTGAAAGCGCTGGAAGGCATCGAACAACCGATTTGGTTGATCGCCGGCGGACGGGACAAGGGGGGGGATTTTTCCCGCTTGGTGCCGTTGATTCGTGAGAGGGTAAAGCGGCTTGTGTTGATCGGTGAGGCGGCCGGGCGCATTGAATGCGCAATGGGGACGTTTGATCGAGTCAGTCATGCAGCGACTCTCCGCGACGCCGTGGAGCTCGCTGCTCGAGGGGCGCAGCCCGGCGAGGTGGTCTTACTCTCGCCGGCCTGCGCCAGCTTCGACATGTTTGCGGATTACCAGGATCGTGGTCGGCAGTTCAAAGCCTTGGTGAACGCGCTGCCGTGAGTCACGGAGCGCGCCGCACCGGCAACGAGGGATCGATGAATCGGTGGCGTGCGCATCGTCCGGCATCCGGCGCCCCTGTTCGCAGCCGGTTTTCGAGGGGATGATGTATGGCGCAACGAGCTGCGGGGACCCTGTCGCTCCCCTGGCCGACATCGGCGCAACGGCCGTCGAGGAACGTCGCATTGGATCCGGCGATCTTGGCCGTCACGCTGATCCTGGCGATGGTCGGGTTGGTCATGGTGTTCAGCGCCAGCGCGGTGGTCGCAGGCAATCGCTTCCACGATCCCTGGTATTTCCTCAAGCGTCAGCTGGCCTGGTTGGCCGTGGGGTTGGTGCTGATGCACGTGGCCTCGAAGATCGATTACGCGATTTGGAAAAAGGCCGCCGTTCCCCTCTTGTTCGTGACGACCGTGATGTTGGTTCTGGTGTTGGTGCCGTCGCTGGGGAGCGCCGCAAAAGGGGCCCGGAGATGGTTGCGGCTCGGACCGGTCAATCTTCAGCCGGCCGAGATGGTCAAACTGGCGGCCGTGATTTACGTCGCGTCGTTTTTGACGAACAAGGGCGACAAGATCACGCTCTTTGCGCGGGGCTTGCTCCCGCCCCTGCTGATCCTCGCCATGCTCAGCGGGCTGGTATTGCTGGAGCCGGACTTGGGCACGGTCGTCGTGATGGGGCTGGTCGTCGTGACGCTGCTCTTTCTCGGCGGCGCGCGGGTCAAGCATCTCGGATTGCTGGCGCTGATCGCGTTGCCGGCCGTGGCGATCTTGATTTTGGGCTCACCGTACCGACGTCAGCGGATGCTGACCTTTCTCTCCCCCTGGAAGGATGCCTCGGACGCAGGGTTCCAGATCACGCAGTCCTTCCTGGCCTTCGGCAGCGGCGGACTGTTCGGTGTGGGGCTGGGCGAGGGCAAGCAAAAGCTGTTCTTCCTGCCGGAAGCCCATACGGACTTCGTGTTGGCGCTGGTCGGCGAAGAGTTGGGTTTGATGGGCAGCGCGACCATCGTGCTGCTCTTCGGCCTGTTCGTGGTGAAGGGGTTTCAGATTGCGCGACGTGCCCGGCATCCGTTCGGGCGTCACCTCGCGACCGGGATCACGTTGCTCATCGGCATGCAGGCGTTGGTGAATGCCGGCGTGGTGACCGGTCTGTTGCCGACCAAAGGCTTGACGCTGCCGTTCGTCAGCTACGGCGGGTCCTCCTTGGTCGCGAGCCTGTTCGGGGTCGGGATCCTGTTGAACATTTCGCGCGATCGGCACGGCGGGCGCGAATCGGAACCGCAACGGAGCGGGCGTGTGAGCCGGGCGGCCCAGACATGAACATCGTAATCGCGGCCGGCGGAACCGGCGGGCACCTGTATCCGGCCGTGGCCGTGGCCCGGGAGTTTATGCAGCGGGATCCCTCCACGCGGATTCTGTTCGTCGGGACGACCCGAGGTATCGAACGAAAAGTCCTGGCGCATGAAGGATTTCCGCTGGAGCTGATCGCCGCCAAACCCTTGATGGGCAAGAGTCCGGTGGAAATCGCCAAGGCGTTGCTCGCAGTGCCGGTGAGCCTGTGGCAGTCTCTCAAGATCCTCAAGGCATACCGCGCCGACTTGGTGTTCGGCGTCGGCGGCTATACCAGCCCTGCGATGGTGATGGCGGCGGCGATGAAGGGGATTCCGGGAGTGATCTTGGAACCGAATGCGCACCCGGGGATGGCGAATAAGGCGGTGGCACCGCTGGTACGGCGCATCTTCCTGGCGTTCGAGTCGACGGCGCAGTTCTTCGATCGCGCCAAGACTCGGGTCGTGGGTACGCCCGTCAGGCAGGGATTTCTTGAGGCGACGGCGCAGCCCACCGGCGTGCAGGAGAAGAAGGCGAAGCGGCACCTGTTGATTTTCGGGGGCAGCCAAGGGGCCAAGGCGATCAATCAGGCCATGATCGATGCCCTGCCGCTGCTCAAGCAGATGCCTGAGCGGCCGGCCATTACCCATCAAACGGGAGAGGCGGACCACGTGCGGGTGGCGGCGGCCTATCAACAACAAGGGGTGGCGGCGGAGGTGGTGCCCTTTCTCTACGACATGCCCTCGGTGTTGCGGACGGCCGATCTGGTAGTGGCGCGGGCCGGCGCCATGACGATCGCGGAACTGACGGTCTGCGGCAAGCCGGCCATCCTGATTCCGTTGCCGACCGCGATCTACAACCATCAGCTTCGGAACGCAGAGGTGATGGCGAACGCGGGCGGGGCGGTGCTGTTGCCCCAGTCCGACCTCACCGGAGCGCGGTTGGCGGAGACGATTCGAGGGATCTTGAGCGACGAGAACAGACTCGAAGCGATGGGGCGGCGGAGCTGGGGTATGCGTCGAATCGATGCGGCGGAGAGCATTGTCCGTGAATGCTATGACGTGATGGGGAGGCGTCATGAGACCAGCAGAGGTGCTAGCGCCGGATGAGCGGCGGACTTGGGAGGGGCGGGTTGAGCGGAGAAGTCATACCAACGGTGGAGCGCAGGGAGCGAGGCTGAGGCAGACGGCGATGTTTAGAAAAACACAACACATCCATCTGGTGGGCATCGGGGGGTCAGGGATGAGCGGCATCGCCGAGGTCCTGCTGACCCTCGGCTATAAAGTCAGCGGGTCCGATTTGGCCCAGTCGGAAACGACCCGCCGGCTGGAGGAGCTCGGCGGGCGGATCGCCGTCGGCCATCACGAATCCAACATCGGCGAGGCGCAGGTGGTCGTGATTTCCTCCGCCGTGTCGCCGTCGAATCCGGAAGTGGCTGCGGCCAAGGCACGGCAGATTCCGGTCATCCCGCGAGCCGAAATGCTCGCGGAGTTGATGCGTTTGAAATTCGGTGTGGCGATCGCCGGTGCCCACGGCAAGACGACGACCACGTCGATGGTGGCGAACGTGCTGGCTCAGGGCGGCCTTGATCCCACGATGGTGATCGGCGGCAAGGTCAACGCGCTGGGGAGTCATGCCCGTTTGGGCCGCGGCGACCTGCTCGTGGCGGAAGCCGACGAAAGCGACGGATCGTTCTTGCGTCTGTCCCCGACGATCGTGGCCGTCACCAACCTGGATCGCGAACACCTCGACCATTACGGTTCGATGGAACGGCTGAACGACTGTTTCCTTGAGTTCATCAACAAGGTGCCGTTCTACGGGCTGGCGGTGCTGTGCGCCGATGACGAGCGGCTGAGGAATCTGTTCCCGCGCATCGTCAAGCGTTACCAGACCTACGGGCTGAACGAACAACCGGGCATGGCGCCGGATTTCCGCGCGACGGACATCAGCCTGAAACAGTGGGGTTCCGAGTTTCGGGCCTTCTTCCGCGGGCGCAACCTCGGCCCATTCCGACTCTCGATTCCCGGTATCCACAACGTCTCGAACTCGCTGGCGGCGATCGCGATCGGCATGGAACTGGATATCCCGGTCGATCTCATTCGGAAGGGCCTGGCGGCCTTCACGGGCGTCGAGCGCCGCTTCCACCTGCGGGGTGAGAAGGCCGGGATCATGGTGGTGGACGACTACGGGCACCATCCGACCGAAGTGAAGGCGACGATCGCGGCCGCGAAACAAGGATGGAACCGGCGGGTGGTCGTGCTGTTCCAGCCTCATCGCTACACGCGTTCCCGGGATTTGATTCAGGAATTCGCCCATGCGTTCGATCAGGCGGACGTGTTGTTCATGACCGAGATCTACGCCGCCGGTGAACAGCCGATTCCCGGCGTGTCGGGCGAGAAGCTTGTCGAGGCCGTGCGGGCGGCGGGACACGCTTCCGCGACCTTTGTTGCGCGGAAAGATGCCTTGGTGGATCAGGTGCTCCCTGCGTTGAAACCGGGCGATCTGGTCATCACCCTCGGCGCGGGCGACATCTGGAAGACGGGGATGGCGATTCTTGAGCGGTTGCCGGCATCGGCGTAAGGCCATGGGAGGGAAGGAGCCGCGTGCGACAGGTCCGTCGCGAGCAAGGCGGCGTAGAAGCCGCAAGGACTGGGAACACATTCTCGCCGGCGTGCGCGGGACCGTTAGCTTCGATGCGCCCTTGGGGCCCTACACGTCGTTTCGGATCGGCGGCCCGGCAGACGTGTTGGTCGAGCCGGCGGATGTCGAGGATGTGCGACGCATCGTGGCCCAGGCCACGGCGGCGAAGGTCCCGGTGTTCGTGGTCGGCGGAACGAACCTCCTCATCCGCGACGGCGGGATTCGCGGCATCGTGCTCAGCCTGTCGAAGCTCAAGGCGATCAGGCAAGAGCCGGGCGACGTGCTCTACGCGGAGGGAGGCGTCGGCATGCCGACGCTGATCGGATACGCTATCCGTCGGTCCCTCGCGGGGCTCGAGTGGGGTGCCGGCATCCCCGGCACGGTCGCTGGCTGCGTCGTGATGAATGCCGGTACTCGTTTGGGCGAAATGAAGGACTCGTTGAAGGCGGTTCGGATGGTCGACCCTCAAGGCCGCCTGTTGGAGATCCCGGCCGGCGACATTCCCTTCAGTTACCGGCGGGCTCATTTGCCGCCCGGCATTGTGGTGGGTGTGTGGGTGCAACTGCGGCCCGGCAAGCACGATGAGATCGACAAGGTCGTCAAGGAGTACTTGCAGTACCGGAAGGATACGCAACCCTTGACCCAGCCGAGCGCCGGCTGCGTGTTCAAGAATCCTCCGGGTGACTCGGCCGGGCGGCTGGTGGATGCGGCCGGGCTCAAGGGCGCCAGGGTCGGTGATGCCCAAGTGTCCGAGAAGCACGCCAACTTTATGGTGAACCTCGGACAGGCGAAGGCCAAGGATGTGCTGGCCCTGATCAAGAAGGTGCGGGCGACGGTGAAGAAGCAGACCGGCGTGATGCTGGAACTGGAATTGAAGGTGGTGGGGACGGCCTAAGGACCATGGGGAGCGAGATGGAGAGCCAATCGAGTAAGCCGCTGACGCAGTCGCGAATCGGAGTCTTGATGGGCGGACAATCCTCCGAGCGTGAGGTGTCGCTCAAAACGGGGGAGGCGGTGCATCGTTCGCTGGTTCGGAGCGGCTACGATGCGGTCGCCATCGACGTGGGGCCCTCGCTCTACCAGGCGCTGCAGGATCAGAAGGTCGAGATTGCGTTCCTCGCGCTCCACGGGCCGGGCGGTGAGGACGGTGCGATTCAGGGGTTTCTGGAAACGGTGGGCATCCCCTATACGGGGTCGGGCGTGCGGGCCAGCGCAATCGGCATGCACAAGGTGGCGACCAAGACGCAGCTGGAAGTCCATGGCATCCCCGTTCCGGCCGGGACGGTCGTCTTGCGCGGGGCTGCCGCCGGGTTGACGCGAACCCTGGCCCAGGCGAAATTGAAGCTCCCGGTCGTGGTCAAACCCGCGAGCCAAGGGTCCACCATCGGTGTGACGATCGTGCGCAAGCCCGGGCAATGGAAAGAAGCCTTGGAACTCGCGCATCGGTACGATGAGGAGGCGATGGTCGAGGCGTTCATCCCCGGCCACGAGGTGACCTTGTCCTTGCTTGGATCCCAGGATGGATCAGTGGCCGGGCTGCCGGCCGTCGAGATCGTGGCGCCGGAGGGATTCTACGACTTCACGGCCAAGTATCAAAAGGGCCGTACGCAATACCTCTGTCCCGCACCCCTGCCCAAGCCGATCACGAAGCTGATTACTCAATTGGCGATCAAGACGTTTCGTGTGTTGGGCTGCCAAGGCGCCGCGCGGGTGGACTTCCGGATTACGCCCAAGGGCAAGCCCTACGTGTTGGAGATCAACACGGTGCCGGGGATGACGGAAACGAGTTTGTTGCCGATGGCGGCTGCGAAGGCGGGGATTTCCTATGACGCCCTGACCGAGCGGATCCTCCAATCGGCATTGCAGCGGAGTGGGGTGGGACCGTTCCGAGCAGTCAGGTGACCGAATGGGTTGGAAGGTCAAACGCGCGAACAAAGACAAGTTGAGCCCTCGGGCCAACGCGCGTCTGGAGGCCGCGGGGGAACACCGTCGCGGCAAGGACGGGCGCGGGGCCTGGGCACGGTTCGGCCGTGGAATGTTCATCACGCTGCGGGTCGTAGCCACGATCACCGTCCTAGTCGGCGGCTGTTCGGGACTGTTCGTGTTGGCGCGCGAATTGGGTCCGATGACGAGGGAGTGGTTCCTGGTGCGGTCCGTGTCGGTCGAGGGCTTGAACCACGTGACGCGCAAGGAAGTCATCAGCCGTCTCGCACTCAAGCCCGATACCACACTGTATTCCGTCAACCCGACCTGGCTGGCAGAGCGGCTGCGGACGCATCCCTGGATCAAGGACGCAACGGTGACTCTGAAGCCATTGCACGAAGTCCACATCGAGGTCAGAGAGCGCGTGCCCGCGGTGGTCGTCCGCACCGTGTCTGAGAACCTGTTGGTCGATGCCGAGGGGTACCTGCTGGCCCGCATCGGGTCCAGTGACGACCCGGCGCTGCCGATCCTCTCCGGCGTAGACGGCAAAGGGCTGGCGCAGGGACGTTCCGAGGAGCGGAAGGCGGTTGCGGTAGGTGCCACCCTGGCCAAGATGGTGGGACAAACGACCGGCGGGCGCCCCGACATCGACGTGCGCAACCTGAACAACCTGGTGGTCTTGGTGCAGGGCGTGACGTTTCAATTCAGCGAGTCCTCGATGGATCAACAGTGGCAACGGTTTTTGAAGATGCGGCCCGCCTTGCGGGACGTGGCCTTTGACGGCGAGGGCGCCAGGGCGAACGAGATCGATCTTCGCTTTGCCGACCGCGTCATTGTGAGGGGAAGGGGGTGAGGCGAGTGCCGAAGAGGGATCACATCTTGGTCGGTCTGGACATCGGGACCACGAAGATTTGCGCCATCGTCGCCGAAGTGCCGGAGGAGGGACCGCTGAACATCATCGGCGTCGGCTCCTGTCCTTCCCGAGGTCTGCGCAAGGGCGTCGTCGTGAACATCGAGAGCACGGTCGAGTCGATCAAGAAGGCCGTGGAAGAAGCGGAACTCATGGCCGCCGTGCAGATCAATTCGGTGTACACGGGGATCGCGGGCAGCCATATTTCCGGCGAGAACCTCAAGGGGGTCGTGGCCCTCAAGAAGCAGGAGGTGACGCGAGAGGACATCAGCCGCGCCGTGGAAAGCGCGCGGACACTCGCCGTCATTCCCCACGAGCGGCGGATCTTGCACGTGTTGCCGCGTGAGTTCATGGTCGACGATCAGGAAGGCGTCCGCGAACCGCTCGGGATGTCGGGCAATCGCCTGGAGGTCAACGTCCATGTCATCACCGGGGCGGTCACGTCCGCGCAGAACATCATCAAGAGCGTCAATCGGGCCGGGCTCGATGTGGTCGACATCATCCTGCAGCCGCTCGCCAGCAGCGAAGCGGTGCTCAGCGCGGAAGAGCGCGAGTTGGGCGTGGCGATGGTCGATCTCGGGGGCGGCACCACCGACCTGGCGATCTTCCTCGACGGCAGCATCCGCCATACGGCGGTCTTGCCGATCGGCGGGCAGAACCTGACAAAAGACCTGGCGATCGGCCTCCTCACCTCGCAGACCGACGCGGAGAAGATCAAGGTCCAGCACGGCATCGCGCGCGCCGATTTGATCCACGGTCATCAGACCGTGGAAGTGCCCTCGGTGGGCGATCGGCCCCCCCGGCAATTCTCCCGCCGGGACATCGCCGAGATTCTCGAGCCGCGCGTGGAGGAAATGTTCGATTTGGTCAAACGTGAAATTGTGCGGGCCGGATACGAGGGAATGCTGGGCGCCGGAGTGGTCATCACCGGCGGGACGTCTTTGCTGGAAGGCATGCCCGACGCGGCCGAGCGGGTCCTGAACCTGCCGGCGCGGCGAGGGGTTCCGACGGGAATCGGCGGATTGCGCGACATCGTCAGCAACCCGATGCATGCCACCGGCGTCGGCCTCCTGCTGCACGCGCGGCAGCACGCCGAGGAACTGGAGACGGCGGGGATCCGCCACGGTAAAGGCTTCGGGAGGGTGTTCGATCGTATGCGCTCGTGGATGTTTGAGTTCTTCTAACCTTCGCGGTCGGCATGATGCCGGGTACGCGACATCGTCAAAGGGAGGTGTCACGATGTTTTCATTCCAGGAGGAACCCCAGTCACCCGTTCGCATCAAAGTGATCGGTGTCGGAGGGGCCGGGTGCAACGCCGTCAATACCATGATCACCGGCGGCCTTTGCCGCGTCGATTTCGTCGCCGCCAACACCGACGTCCAGGCGCTGGAACGCTCCCATGCGGCGTACAAGATTCAGATCGGACCGGAGCGGACCCGCGGTCTCGGCGCCGGCGCCAAGCCGGAAGTCGGACGGGATGCGGCGTTGGAGAGTAAAGACTTGATCCGCGAAAGCCTGATGGGCGCGGACATGGTGTTCGTCACGGCGGGGATGGGCGGCGGAACCGGGACGGGCGCCGCGCCGATCGTCGCGAGCATCGCACGGGAACTGGGTATCCTCACGGTGGCGGTCGTGACCAAGCCCTTCCAATACGAAGGGCATCGCCGCATGAGCCATGCCGAGGAAGGCATCCGTGATTTGAAGCGGCACGTCGATACGCTCCTGATCATCCCGAATCAGCGTCTTCTGGGCATTGTGGACAAGGCGACTCCGTTGCTCGACGCCTTCAAGGTGGCCGACGACGTCCTCCGCCAAGCGATCCAAGGCATCGCCGACGTGATCACGACGACCGGTCTGGTCAACGTGGACTTCGCCGATGTGCGTACGATCATGGCCCACACGGGACGGGCGGTGATGGGCATGGGCATCGCGCGCGGCGCGAACCGCGCGCAGGAAGCGGCCAGCCAGGCGATTTGCAGTCCTTTGCTCGAGGAAGGCAGCGTCGAAGGGGCTCGCGGGGTGCTGTTGAACATCACAGGCGGACCGAACATGTCGCTGCACGAAGTGGAGGAAGCGGCGTCGATCGTGCAACGCGCGGCGGATTCGGAAGCCAATATCATCGTCGGTCAGGTCATCAATCCGGAGATCGGCGACGATTTGGTGGTGACCGTGATCGCGACCGGCTTCGAACGGGAGGAGCAACCGGCTGCCCGTCCTGTCGCGACGGAACGTCCGGCGGCGAAGCCCGCCCCCAACCGGAGCGGCCAACAGGTCCTGGCCGGCGTGCATGCCTCCGCGAGCGAGCGTCCGCACAAGGACCTGGATCGTCCGACCTTCCTCCGGCGTATGGGCGATACCCGGGAAGCGGCCGAGCGCGTGGCGGTATTGGGGGACGACGAGTGGGATGTGCCGACGTTTTTGAGAAAGCAGGCGGACTAACTCTCCGCCGCCCAAGCCATAAGGAGCGGGACATCCATGGCCTCGGCCCATATCACGGTGCCGTCGTTCGCGACGGGCAAGCAGGGCGTGGAGCATTTTTTCGGGACCCGGCAGTCGTCCCTCCAGATGACGCCGGGGCGCTCCACTCGGCCGTCCGGTAGCCGTGAAGGTCCAACCGCCAGTGTGGTGGTGTCGGTCAAGCAAGTCCACGGGACGGATGTGCTGGTGGTGGATCGACCCATACGACAGGAGGAGACGTTCGAGGGAGGGTGGGACGCCCTCGTCACGAATCAGCCGGGAGTGATGGTCACGGTTCGCACGGCGGATTGTGTGCCGGTCCTGTTGCATGATCCGACCAACCGCGTTGTCGCGGCGATCCACGCCGGATGGCGTGGTGCGGTGGCAGGGATTGTGCCGAAGACGATCGCCTTGATGGCGGATCGATTCGGCGTGGGCCTCGAATCGTTGCGCATGGCGATCGGCCCCTCCGCCGGTCCCTGCTGTTATGAGGTCGACGAACCGGTGTTGGCCCGGCTGCGCGAGGCCTT